>Ga0209709_10000264_pt1 | contig 50907 bp, 51 predicted proteins | sample ArcticOcean_MG_C_2_FD_187435 | JGI IMG/M metagenome (GOLD analysis project Ga0209709, IMG submission 187435) | Marine microbial communities from western Arctic Ocean - ArcticOcean_MG_CB4_136 (SPAdes) (version 2) | ecosystem: Environmental > Aquatic > Marine > Oceanic | place: Arctic Ocean... | reverse complement strand
GTTATTATAAATATTCTTTTGACCTCATTTCATGCAATCTAGAGATGCACCGTTGGAATTCAAACTTACTATCACCCGCTGTATATAATTCTTCAGGTTCGCCATCAGCAGTTATAAATACTTTCTTATGATTATCATATAAAGCATCTATCAAAGAAATAAACCTCTTAGCTTCATTTCTTTTTTCTCGCGCAATCTTTGGAATATTTTCAATAAAAATAATATCAAATTCTTTTGCTATAGATAAAAAATCTTCTGCACCAAGAGGCTTTCCACATAAATCATTAAAATCAAATCTTACACATCCGAGTGCTTGCTTTTTAATTTTTAACTCACGGCCCTTTATAAATAAAACCTTCTCCTCATATGGCGACCCATTGGACAGTCTATTAAATATTTCATCAATAGATTTTTTTGATGAATTATTTAGTGGCGAGAAATATGATTCAATATTAACTGCTCTATTTTTTCTATAATCTTTGCCACTATCGAGACTTATAACTAAACATTCCTCCTCAAGATACCTAATAAATGGTGTTAATCTGTCCCTATGTAAGCCATCTGGATAAAGACCGGCGGGTCTTAAATTTGATGTTGTGATAATAATGGTCCCTTCGTTAAAAAGAATTGTAAATAGCTTTCCAATAATAGATGCATCGGCTATATCGTAAATCTGAAATTCATCAAAACAAAGAAATTTTGTTTCCAAGGCAACTTCACGGCCAATAACAAGAAGCGGATTGCTAATATTTTTATTTTTTCTTACCTTATGAAGTCTATTATGCACATCAATCATAAATTCTTGAAAATGAATTCGTTTTTTCTTTTTTATATCGATAGAGCTAAAGCACATATCCATTAACATGGTTTTTCCAACGCCTGCTTCACCATGCAAATAGATGCCTTTTGATAATTTTTTTCTTTTTTTTATGCTCCGATAGATAGAGGTCTCAAGACTTAGGCATTCTGACAAAAACTTATCAATTTCAGTCATTGCAAGTTCTTGATTGGCATCAAATTTTATAAGATTTTTTTTTAAGTAATCATTATATGTTGAGAGAGGACTCTTCATTCACCAATAATTAGAGGAAATTCTATTTCCTAAGGGCTAATTCCTTTTTTATTTCAGCAATAGCTTTGGCAGGAGATAATCCCTTGGGGCAGGCTTTTGCGCAATTCATAATAGCCCTACAGCTATATACTTTAAAAGCATCATCTAATTCATCTAAACGTTCTTCTTTAAAGTCATCGCGGCTATCACTTATCCACCTATGGGCTTGTAAAAGAGCTGCGGGTCCAAGATATTTATCTGAATTCCACCAATAGCTTGGGCAAGATGTAGAGCAGCAAGCACACATTATGCACTCATACATACCGTCTACTTTTTCTCTATCCTCCTTAGACTGATACCACTCTTCTTCTGGTGCAGAGGACTTAGTTTTCAGCCACGGTTGAATAGATTTATGTTGTTCGTAGAAATTAGTAAGGTCTGGAACTAAGTCTTTAACAACGGGCTGATGGGGAAGGGGGTTGATCTTTACTTGCCCCTTGATATCTTCAATGGATTTAGTACATGCTAGCGTGTTTACACCATCAATATTCATTGCGCATGAACCACATATACCTTCCCTGCAAGACCTTCTAAAGGTCAAGGTTGGGTCTAATTCATTTTTGATCTTAATTATAGCATCGAGAACCATTGGTCCACACTTTGATAAATCTATCTCATAGTAGTCCATGCGAGGATTATCCTTATCTTCTGGGTTCCATCTGTATATAGAAAAACCTTTCTTATTTTCACTATCAGACTCCAGGGGATAACTTTTACCTTTTTGAACTTTTGAGTTCTTTGGTAGTGTCAATTCAGCCATAATAAATCCTAATAAACTCTTTCTTTTGGAGGAATATAAGCAATATCATTACTTAATGTATAGTCATGTACTTTTCTATATGAAATATCTACTTTTCCATTTTCATCAACCCAGGCAAGCGTGTGCTTCATCCAGTCATCATCATTCCTGTCTGGAAAATCTTCTCTTGCATGACTGCCTCTAGATTCTGTTCTTTCATCAGCACCAGAGATGGTTGCCATCGCTTGCACTATCATATTATCAAATTCGAGAGTTTCAATAAGATCTGAATTCCAAATAAGGGATTTATCCTTTACGCCAATATCAGACATATCTTCAAAAACTTTTTTAATCTGCGCACGACCTTCCTTTAAAACCTCATCGGTTCTAAAAACAGCACAATTATTCTGCATTGTTTTCTGCATATTAAGGCGTAGCTCAGATGTCGGCGTTGAACCATTTGCATTCCTAAATTTATCCAGTCTTTTAATAGAATTTTGACCTGCATCCTTGGGGAATTCGACTTCGTGAATCCCTGGCTTAATTATCTCAGTGCACTTAATAGCTGCAGCACGACCTAAAACGACTAAATCTATGAGTGAATTTGACCCCAGCCTATTTGCACCATGAACTGAGGCGCACGCCGCTTCACCGACAGCCATGAGACCAGAAACAGTCCTGTCTTCATTTTCCGGAGATGGATTAAGGACCTCTCCCATATAATTAGTCGGAATACCGCCCATATTATAATGAACGGTTGGAAGGACTGGAATTGGCTCTTTAGTTACATCGACACCAGCAAAAACTTTTGCAGATTCTGATATACCAGGCAATCTTTCGGCAAGAATTTCTGGATCTATGTGATCTAAGTGAAGGAAAATATGATCTTTTTCTTCACCAACTCCTCTTCCTTCCAGGATCTCAACAGTCATTGCTCGAGAGACAACATCTCTTGATGCTAAGTCTTTAGCCTTTGGAGCATATCGCTCCATAAAACGCTCTCCTTCAGAGTTTACAAGGTACCCACCTTCTCCCCTTGATCCTTCAGTAATTAAACATCCTGCGCCATAAATTCCAGTCGGATGAAATTGAACAAATTCCATATCTTGTAATGGTAACCCGGCTCTCAAAACCATTGCAGATCCATCTCCAGTACATGTATGGGCTGAGGTAGCAGAAAAATAAGCTCTGCCATATCCACCTGTTGCAAGTATAGTTTGAGAAGACTTAAATCTATGCAATTTTCCATCTTCCATACATAAAGCGACAACTCCAACACACTCTCCGCCTGGTGCCATAATTAAATCAATAGCAAAGTATTCAATAAAAAAATCAGCTGCTGCACTAATCGATTTTCCATAAAGAGTGTGTAATATTGCATGACCTGTTCTATCTGCTGCTGCGCAAGTTCTTTGAGCAGGCGGCCCCTCACCGTATTCAGTAGTCATACCACCAAAAGGTCTCTGATATATTTTACCTTCCTCAGTTCTAGAAAAAGGAACTCCAAAATGCTCTAACTCATATACAGCTTTAGCGGAATTCTTACATAAATATTCAATCGCATCTTGGTCTCCCAACCAATCTGCACCCTTGACGGTATCGTACATATGCCATCGCCAATCATCTTCACCAAGATTCCCTAAGGCAGCAGATATTCCACCTTGCGCAGCGACAGTGTGACTACGGGTAGGGAAAACTTTTGAAATACATGCAGTTTTTAAACCGCCTTCAGCGGCACCTAAAGTTGCCCTTAATCCAGCACCGCCAGCACCAACTACTACCACATCATAAGTGTGATCGATAAACTCATATTCTGACATTTTTTCCAATCTCATTTTAAGTTAACTTAAAAAACTAATCATAAACATAGAAACAGAAGTTGCCAATGCGACAATAACGACCATAACAAGATTTAACTTCCCTAATAAAAACCTCATGAAAACCTCATCCACATAATCATCGAGGATGTGATTAAAGCCAATCCACATATGGTAACACATTGAGAGACTAAAGATTGTTACAATTAGCCACATAAAATTGTTATTTAAACCTTCTATTACATCGATATAAGACTTACCAATCCCTTTAACAAAGAAATTGAAAACGAACACGCCCAATAAAAGATTAATTACTGCTGTTGCTCGTTGGAATAAGAAATGGCGTGTACCTTCCGAGTATCTATTTTTCATAACTCAATAAACCTATATAAACCAAACAACTAAAGTAGATAATAAAGATAAAATTACTGTAAGTCGGGCAAGCAACTCAACCGCAGTTAAGCTAAATCCATTTCCGGTGTCCCAAATAAAGTGTCGGATACCTCCAAAAAGATGGTGGAAAAAGGCCCATGTAAAAAGAAATAAAGCAAACTTAATTATAAAAAAAGAAAACAGCTTTCCGACAAAATTATATGTATCTGGTCCAAAAACAATAGAAACATACCAAATCAAAAGGAGGAGGCTTCCAAAATAAAGCACAGCGCCAGTAACTCTGTGCATTATTGACATAATCATGGTAAAAGATGGTTGATAAATCTGAAGATGCGGTGACAAAGGCCGATCATCATTATTTAATTTATTTTTATTTATCATTCTTAAATTATACTCTTAAGGTAAACTCAAAGATAATGATTTTTATGGTGTTATTACTTTAGTGTAAACAAAATTTTTAAAGAAAATAATTTTATGAAATTAATAGCAGGAATTGATGGTTCAAAAGGTGGGTGGGTTAGCGTTAGCGCTAATGTGAATAACAATCAGGATCCTGAATTTAATATATATGAAAATTTTAAAGACATATCTAGAAAGGATTTAGAATTAATTCTTGTTGATATGCCTATTGGTTTAGAAAAAGAACTTTTTCAAGGTGGAAGAGTTGTTGACCGTGAGGCAAGACGAGCACTTATAAAAGGTAAATCCAGTATATTTAATTCCCCTTCAAGGCTAGCCTTAAAGGCAAAAGACTATCAAGAAGCAAATGAGATAAATAAGTCTCAGGGAATGGGCCTTTCAAAACAAAGTTGGTTTTTGTTTAAAAAAATTAAAGAAGTCGATGATTTCTTAAAATTACAAAATCGGCCGCAGGTTTTTGAATCTCACCCAGAGCTAGTTTTCCAGACCATGAAGGGTGGCGAAATTGAATTTAAAAAGAGTACTCGTGAGGGCTTAGCCGAAAGGATCGGGTTATTGCTAATGCATGGCTTTAATGAAAAATTCATAAATCAATTTATTGGTAAGAAGTCTAAATTATATAAAGATGATGATTTTCTAGATGCTTGTTCACTTCTTTGGTCGGCTAGAAGAGTGAAGCAAAACAAAGAAATTAAAATCCCAAATGAAATATTCAAAGATGAGAAAGGTGTAATTATGCAAATGAAGATTTAGTAAAGAAAATCCTCGTTAAGTGCTTCAGCAATCTGAATGGCGTTTAGAGCAGCACCTTTTCTTAGGTTATCAGATACAACCCATAAATTAAGTCCATACTCTACCGTTTCATCTCTTCTTATCCTCGAAATATAAGTCGCATCATTTCCAGCAGAATCTACTGGGGTTGAATAGCCACCATTCTCTCTTTCATCGTAGACACTGCACCCGCTAGCATGTTCCAAAACCTCTCTCGCCTCTTCTTCTGAGATAGGTGAATCAAATTCAACATTAATGGATTCCGCATGTCCAATAAAAGTAGGCACCCTGACGCAGGTTGCATTAACCAAAATATCTGGTCTTATAATTTTCTTAGTCTCATTAATCATCTTCTGCTCTTCTTCTGTATTCCCATTTTCTAGAAATAGCCCTATTTGCGGAATGACATTAAAAGCAATCTGTTTGGTAAAGCTCTCAGGCTCGACCTCTTGGTTAGAAAAAATTCCTTTTGTTTGATTGAAGAGCTCTTCCATTGCTACCTTCCCGGCCCCAGAAGTCGACTGATAGGTAGAGACATTAATACGGTTAATTGAAGATAAGTCCTCTAGCGGCTTAAGCGCAACAACCATCTGAATAGTAGAACAATTTGGGTTGGCAATAATATTAGTAGTTTTATAATGGTCTAGCATTTCTATGTTTACTTCGGGTACTATTAATGGAACATCATTATCCATTCTAAATTTTGAAGAATTATCTATAACGATACAACCTTGTTCTGCGGCTATTGGAGCGTAAACTTCCGAAATACTTCCACCAGCAGAAAAAAGAGCAATACTAGTATCAGAGAAATCATAGCTAGCTAAGCTTTGAACAACCAATTCCTTGTTCCCAAATGAAATCGAGTCACCTTCACTTTTTTCTGAAGCAAGAGCAATAACCTCCTCACAGGGAAACTTTCTTTCCGAGAGAATGCTGAGCATTTCTCTGCCAACATTACCTGTTGCGCCAACTACTGCTATTTTATTGATACCCATCCTTAACTCCTTAGGTTAAATTATTGAGTGCAGAAATAACTGCATCGCTCATCTCAACCGTTGAAACAATACTGCTACCCTTTGTTGAAATATCCTTAGTCCTTAGACCAGATTCTAAGACATTAGAAATTGCCTTTTCAAGAAGGAGTGCGTCTGATTCTCTAGAAAAACTATATCTTAGAGCCATAGCAAAAGATAAAATAGAGGCAAGAGGATTGGCAATTCCTTTACCCTCGATATCAGGTGCAGAACCATGTACTGGCTCGTATAGTGCATTCTTAAATATCCCATTATTTGATTTCCCTAAAGAAGCAGACGGGAGCATGCCTAGGGATCCAGTTAACATAGCGGCAACATCCGACAGCATATCACCAAATAAATTATCTGTTACAATAACGTCAAATTGCTTTGGACACCTAACAAGCTGCATTCCACAATTATCAGCCAACATATGCTCGAGCTCAACCTCAGAATATTTTTCTTTATGAAGTTTAGTTACTTCTTCATTCCATAGCAAACCTGATTCCATGACATTGCGTTTTTCGGAAGATGTAACTTTATTATTTCTTTTCTTAGCTAACTCAAAAGCTACCTCGGCAATCCGAACTATTTCCCAAGTCTCATAAACCTGTGTATTGACACCTCTTCTATTGCCAGACCCCAAGTCTTCAATTCCACGAGGCTCGCCAAAGTATATTCCGCCTGTAAGCTCCCTAACTATTACAATATCAAGCCCTTCAATGATTTCTCTTTTCAGAGCAGATGCATCCACCAGGGAAGGGAAGCAAATCGCAGGCCTAAGATTGGCGAATAACTCTAGGTCTTTCCTTAGACGTAACAAACCAGCTTCTGGTCTATTTTCATATTCAACATTATCCCACTTTGGACCTCCAACCGCACCAAACAATACTGCGTCTGAAGATTTTGCTAACTTCATCGCATCTTCCGAAATTGCTGTGCCGTTTATATCGTAAGAAGTTCCCCCGACATAATCAAATTCAACTTCCGCGGCTAAACTATTATTTTCATTAAACCATTTTATAACTCGATTAACCTCAGCCATAACCTCTTGACCAATTCCATCGCCTGGTAAAATTAAAATTTTATTAGACATCTTTTTATACCTTTATCGGGGAATATTCCAAGGGCGCTCTTGAGAAGCTTTATTCTCAAAATCATCAATGAGCGATATTTTTTTTAAAGTAGACCCTATATCATCTAACCCCTTTACCAGACAATCCTTATTAGACCGATCTACCTCAAATTTTATTTCACGATCACGCAGAACTATCACCTGATCAATTAAATTTACTTCTATTTCATCGCCCTTCATTGCTTCATTGGTTATTGAATTAATAATACCTTCATCAAGCCTAATAGGTAGAATTCCATTCTTAAAAGAATTATTAAAGAAAATATCAGCAAAGGATGGTGCGATGACAACCTTAATACCAAAGTCTAGTAAAGACCAAGGGGCATGCTCACGACTTGAGCCACAACCAAAATTCTTTCCTGCAATTAATATTTTTGCATTTCTAAATGGTTTTTTATTGAGAATAAAAGTATCAATCTCATTGCCGTCAACATCATACCGCATTTCATCGAATAGATTTTTACCTAGTCCAGAACGTTTAATTGTTTTTAAAAATTGTTTTGGAATAATCATGTCTGTATCGATATTCATCATTAAATTTAATTGATTTCCTGACTTATTCATCATCGGAGCAGCTATACCCTTAATTAAAGAAAATTTATCCATTCCTAACCAACCATCTCTCTAACATCAGCCAAACATCCGGCAACTGCCGCTGCAGCTGCCATTTTTGGGCTTACAAGATGCGTTCTTCCTTCTCTACCTTGCCTTCCTTCAAAATTTCTATTTGAAGTTGATGCACATCTCTCTTTTGGAGAGAGTTTATCCGCATTCATTGCCAGACACATTGAGCACCCAGGTTCTCTCCATTCAAAGCCAGCTTCGATAAAAATACGATCTAGACCTTCTTTCTCCGCCTGCTCTTTAACTAAGCCAGACCCAGGGACAACCATCGCCATAACCCTCTCTGAGACTTTTTTTCCAGAAAGAATAGACGCTGCCTCCCTTAAGTCCTCGATACGCCCATTAGTACAAGAGCCGATAAACACTCTATCAATAGCAACTCCCTTGATCGGGGAACCCGGAACAAGATTCATGTAGTCGAGAGATCTCTTAACTGCACTTCTTTTTGACTCATCTTGAATATCCTCTAAATTAGGAATATTACCATCAATTGAAATTACATCCTCTGGACTTGTCCCCCATGTAACAAGAGGCGTTAGATTGCCCGCATCAATCTCGATAGTTTTATCGTACTCCGCGTCCTCATCACTTGGCAGGCTTTTCCAGTACTTAACTGCCCGATTCCATTCCTCGCCTTTGGGTGACATTGGCTTATCTTTTAAATATTCAAATGTTTTTTCATCTGGGGCAATTAATCCAGCCCTAGCTCCAGCCTCAATTGTTAAATTGCAAAGAGTCATTCGCCCCTCAATACTTAAAGACCTAACGGCCTCGCCAGTATACTCTATAACATACCCAGTTCCACCTGCTGTGCCAATTGTACCTATAACCGAAAGAGCCAAATCCTTTGCTGTTACATTATCTTGACATAATCCATTAATTTTTACTTGAAAGTTTTTAGCTTTTTTCTGAATAAGGGTTTGCGTAGCAAGCACGTGTTCCACTTCTGATGTTCCGATTCCATGAGCTAATGCACCAAAAGCACCATGAGTTGATGTATGACTATCTCCGCACACTATTGTAAGTCCGGGGAGGGTAAAGCCTTGCTCTGGACCAATTATATGAACAATTCCTTGTCGCTTATCAGTAGTTTTTATGTATTCAATGCCAAATTCATTACAGTTATCTTCTAAGGTTTGGATTTGTATCTCAGACTCCCTATCCCCTATACCTTTTGATCTATCTGTGGTTGGAATATTATGGTCTGCGACCGCCAAGGCACTCATCGGGCTCCTGACTTTTCTGTTTGATGTCCTCAACCCCTCAAAAGCTTGCGGACTAGTTACCTCGTGGATAAGATGACGATCTATATAAAGAAGACAATCATCATCACCTTCATAGGCAAGGTGAGACTCCCATATTTTATCATATATTGTTTTTGATTCAGACATAATGCATCTCCCTTTAAGGAGTATATATGCTAAGAGTCGCTTTGAGAAGCTTCAGCATTGTTAGCTGCTTTAGAAGTCTTCTTAGCTGTATATGTTTTACGCTCAGTAATTCTAGCAGATTTACCTCTGCGTGATCTTAAGTAGTAAAGCTTAGATCTACGGACTCGCCCAGATCTCACCACTTCAATTGAAGCAATGGCAGGGCCATATAAAGAGAAAACTCTTTCAACACCCTCTCCATAAGAGATTTTTCTCACAGTAAAGTTTTGATTTAAGCTCTTACCTGAACGAGCAATACATACACCCTCGTAAGCTTGGACCCTTTCACGTTCGCCTTCCTTTATACGAACATTAACCTTAAGAGTATCACCAGGGCGGAAATCCGGAATAACCTTGTCCTTAGACAACTCTTCAACATGTTTAGCTTCTAGCGTTTCAATTATATTCATGACGATCAACTTTAATTTATATTAAAAATTTATTTTTTAACTGAGATAGGTCAATTAGCACAGACATTGCCCTTAAGTCACCCTATTTTTATTATATTTTATCTTTTTTTTTCAAAAGAAGGTCTGGTCGCCTTTTTTTTGTTAAATCCACTGATTTATTTTTACGCCATTCTTCAATAGCCCTATGATTACCTGATAATAATATTTCCGGTATTTCGGCGTTATTAAATACATTTGGTTTAGTGTATTGCGGATACTCTAGCAGCCCTTCAGTAAAACTTTCGATAACAGTTGATTCATTATTGCCAATTACATTTGGCAATAATCGAACAACTGAATCTAAGAAAGTTAATGCAGCAACTTCACCCCCGGACAAGATATAATCACCTACTGAAATTTCCTTCATATCATATTTTTCAATAATTCTTTGATCAACACCTTCAAAATGACCGCATAATATTGACACGCCCTCATTTAAAGAAAATTTTTTCACCACATCCTGAGTTAGTTGTTTTCCTTTTGGAGAAAAATAAATGATTTGATTTTTATCATCGAAACAATCAGTGATTGCCTTGTCCAAAACATCAGCTCTCAATACCATACCAGGGCCGCCCCCTGCTGGTTTTTCATCTACGTTATTGTGATTTCCTAAGCCATATTCTCTAATATTGTGAACCCTTAGATTCCATATATCTTCTTTTAATGCTTTGCCTGACAAACTGTGTTGGAGCGATCCAGGAAACATTTCGGGGTATAGCGTCAAAATATTAGCAGTCCAAACCATTTAACTATCCATTTCTGCAATAATGATCTTATCGTTCAAGATAATCTCTAAAACAAAGTCTTTTGTAAACGGTATCATTTCAAGCTTATTATTTGTTAATTTAATTTCTAAAATATCACCTGCCCCAAAATTATAAATGGCAGCAATACTTCCGACCCTTTGATCTGAAGAGTTTTCTACAGCAAGCCCTATAAGCTGATTGTGATACCAGGCATCATCACCTAATTTTTTTAATTGTAAATTTTCTATGAAAACTTCTTTCCCTTTAAGGGCTTCTGCCTCGGTCCGTCTATCAACTCCATGAAGTTTAACCAAAAAATGCTCTTTACGAGTAGAAAAATTACTCACCTTATATTCCTTTTTTTCCTTACCAAGGAAAAAATATGAGTAATCAGAAAATGTCGAAGGATTTTCTGCAAAGTATTTGATTAATACCTCGCCCTTTAATCCTTTTGCCTCCAAAAGAATGCCAACGCAAATTAAATTCTCTTTTTCAAAAGTCACTAAAAAAAAGTATCATTATTTATCTTCAGTGTCGCTCGGGGTTTCTGCTGCAGGAGCTGGAGCTACTTCTGCTTCTGGAGCGCTGGAGCTACTTCTGCTGCTGGAGCTACTTCTGCTTCTGGAGCTGGAGCTGGAGCTACTTCTGCTGCTGGAGCTACTTCTGCTGCTGGAGCTGGAGCTGGAGCTACTTCTGCTGCTGGAGCTGGAGCTACTTCTGGTTTTTCTACAGGTTCTTTCTTCGGCTTAGCTTTTTGAGGGTTATTTCTAGGCTCTCTTTTTAATATTCCTGCCTCATCAAGAAACCGGGCAACTCTATCGGTAGGTTTTGCCCCTTGTGAAAGCCAATGAATAATTCTATCATTATCAAGAGTAATTCTATCATCATGATCCTTAGGCACCAATGGATTATAAGAGCCAACTCTTTCAATATATCGTCCATCTCTAGGTGACCTAATATCGGCCACAACAATTCTATAATAAGGTCTTTTTTTTGCACCACCTCTTGCTAATCGGATCTTTACTGACATTTATCTATTCCTTTTTTAATATTTAAAACCAACCAGTATTGCGTCCGTGTACGAAGCCTCGTTGACGAACGGCAATCCATTTGGATTGTTTAAGTTTATTACTTAATTAATAATAGCCACATATAGTCTAAATATTGAAGATAAGTCAAGGCAATCAATTTAAGTGGAATTAATAACTATTCCACATTATAAGTGAAGTTAATGGATACAGCTCAAGATATCGCTAATGAGACAATAATTAAGTTTATTAGTATGAACGGTGCGGGCAATAAATTTCTTATCCATGATTCTAGGTATAAAAGAATAGATATGAATAAGGATCTCATTTTATATTTATATAATCATAAGGATTTAATTAGTTTTGATCAGTTTGTTCAGATTAATAGACCAGAAAGAAATGGTGATGTAAAAGTCTCCTTTTGGAATTCTGATGGAACTGTGGCTGAAATGTGTGGTAATGCGGTTAGATGTATTGCTCACCTAATAATCAAGGAGACATTAAAAAAAGAAATCAAAATTGAGACTATTACTAAAGAAATAATTTGCTGGGAAAATGGTGATAATATTTCAGTGAACATGGGAGTCCCCAATTTCATGTGGGATGAAATACCCTTGAAAGGTGAGAATAAAAATTTCTCTACCATATTAATTGATCTACCAGACCCTCCGTGTGAGCTACCAAAATTTAGCGCAGTTAATGTTGGAAACCCTCATGCTGTATTTTTCTTTAATGACAACCTAACTCCAAAACTCAGTAAATTTGGCAAAAAGATAGAGAAGAATAAAATATTCTCAAAAGGAGTTAATGTTTCTTTTGCTGTTATAGTTGACCAAGAAAACATAAATTTAAGTGTCTGGGAAAGAGGCGCAGGCGCAACACTTGCCTGTGGCTCAGCTGCTTGCGCAACCGCAGTGGCTGCAGCAAGATTAAACCTAACTAAACGAGCTGTGACTATAACCCTACCTGGTGGTAATTTAGAAATTAACTGGAAAAAAGACGATCATATTGTTATGACAGGTCCATATGAATTTAATGGTGAGGATATTATAGATGTATCTAATTACAAATGACAAAAAAAGCTGAAGTTATAACATTTGGATGCAGACTAAATATTTATGAATCTGAGATCCTTAAGCAAGGGGTTAAAGAACATAAAATTAAAGATACGGCTATCTTCAATAGCTGTGCGGTAACTTCAGAATCTGTGAGGCAGGTAAAGCAGTCTATAAGGAAAAGGAAAAGAGAATTTCCTAATGATAAAATTATTGTAACAGGTTGCGCAGCTCAAATCGAACCGGAAACATTTTCTAGTATGAGTGAAGTTGATCTAGTTTCAGGTAATATTGAAAAAAGAAATATAGCTAATCTTATCTCCTCAAAAAGTATTAATAAAATTGAAGTTCGTAATATTATGGAAAATCAACAAGAGCTTAATGGCCTGGTTGATGGATATGATAATAGGTCAAGAGCATTTATTGAAATACAGAATGGGTGTGATCATAGATGTACTTTTTGTATTATTCCCTACGGAAGAGGTAACTCCATATCAAAGTCTGTAAAAAATATTATAAATGAGATTAATTTGATGCTTGAAAAGGGTCATAAAGAAATTGTACTTACTGGAGTTGATATTGCCTCGTGGGGATATGACTTAGACAAAAAGAGCAATATTGGGTTTTTAGTAAAAAAGATTCTAAAAGGGTGCCCGAAACTGATGCGGCTGAAACTATCCTCAATGGATGTCATTGGCTTTGATGATGAATTATTAGAAATTATTACCACTGAGAGTCGGGTTCTTCCCCATATACATCTATCGCTTCAGGCTGGAGATGATATGATTCTGAAAAGAATGAAAAGGCGCCACCTTCGGAATGACGCAATTAGCTTATGTAAAAAAATTCGTGCTTCAAGGCCTGAGATAGCATTTGGAGCTGACTTCATAGTTGGCTTTCCGACGGAGACTAATGAGATGTTCTTAAATACTTTGAATATAGTTGATGAATGTGGATTAGACTGGCTTCACGTATTTCCTTTTTCTCCAAGGCCGGGAACTCCTGCCTCCAAGATGCCTCAAACCGACAAAGTAGTTTCCAAAGAAAGAGCGAGAACCCTTCGAGAGAAGGGAGAAAAAATAAAGAAACTTCATTTAGGGAATCTAGTAGGTAAAGATGTTGAGGTCTTTGTAGAAAAAGATAATAAGGGTCACACCAATCAATTTGCACCAGTCAAGCTTGCTGAAAACTATAAGCCTGGCACCTCTGTAATTGCCCACATAAGTAACTCAGATGATAGCTTTGTTTATGGAAGGTGTATTAATTAAGGGACCAAATAATCACTAAGAAAATCAATGGGGCCAACATGACGTAGAATAATTTTTCCTTCGCCGTCAATTATAAAAGTTTCTGGAACCCCGGTAATTCCCATGTCTATACCAAAATATCCATTTCCATCTATTCCTATAAAATTATATGGATTTCCGTTTCTTTCTATAAAATTTTTAGCCTCAGAATTTTGATCTTTATAATTGATACCGATCATAATTAAATTATTTTTTTCTTTAAGGGCCATAAGGCTAGGATGCTCAACTTTGCAAGGCAGGCACCAGGAGGCCCAAAAATTAATTAATTTATAGCCCGGCTCTCTGAGTAAGTTATTAAGGCTTTTCTTGGATCCGTTAGAATCTGTAAACTCAATATCAGATTGAGGAGCTGATTTTCCAATTAGTGGACTTGGATTTTCTTTTGCTCCACCAGAAACTAACCAAAAAAGAAATAAGGCTAGGGTTAATAGAAAAAACAATAAAGGTAAAATTCTGCTCATAGACCTATTTATCTCAAATTATTTGTGTCATATAAAGGTATTAATTTTTAAATGATCTACTAATTTATATTAAATTAATAAATCATATTTTAGTTATAGAAAATCTTATGCTTAAAAATTACAATACTTTAGCAAAAGAAAGCCTATAATATGCCAAAACTAACTTTTTGCTAGGTTTACTATGAATTTATACAAATCTTATTTAGAAGAAATTGAAGAAAGAAAAGCGATGGGCTTACATCCCAAACCTATCGATGATAAAGCGCTTACCGCTGAGATAATTTCTCAGATAAAAGATACTGAGAACGAATATAGACAAGACTCTCTTAACTATTTTATTTACAATGTACTGCCGGGTACAACGAGTGCAGCCGTTGTTAAGGCGCAATTTTTGAAGGAGATCATTCTGGAGAAAATTACTCTGGAAGAAATTTCGTCAGCTTTCGCCCTAGAATTATTATCACACATGAAGGGTGGGCCATCGGTAGAAGTTCTTCTCGATCTCATTTTGGATGCCGAGGATTCAATAGCACAAAAGGCGGGTGAGATCCTTAAGACTCAAGTATTGTTATACGAGGCTGACACTGAACGATTAAAAAAAGCCTTTACTTCTGGAAATAAGATCGCGAAGAGTATACTCGAAAGCTATTCGAAGGCTGAATTCTTCACTAAATTGCCGGATGTAGAGAAGGAAATTAAAATTGTTACCTACATAGCCGCTGAGGGAGATATCTCAACAGATTTACTATCTCCGGGTGGGGAAGCTCATTCGAGGGCCGATAGAGAATTGCATGGTAAGTGTATGATATCGGCAGAGGCACAATATGAAATTCAAAAAATGCAGAAGCTTCATCCAGATAAAAGAATAATGTTAATAGCAGAGAAGGGGACTATGGGTGTTGGTTCCTCTAGAATGTCAGGAGTAAATAACGTTGCATTATGGACAGGAAAACCTGGTAGCCCATATGTGCCTTTTGTTAATGTCGCACCGATAGTTGCAGGTACGAACGGGATCTCTCCGATCTTTCTGACAACAGTGGATGTTACTGGTGGAATCGGTATCGATTTAAAGAATTGGGTAAAAAAGTTCGATTCTGACGGAAATCCGATTCTAGGCAAGGACGGCAACCCTCTCTTAGAGCAAGCTTACTCTGTTGATACTGGCACTGTGCTAACGATAAATACAGAGCATAAAAAACTATATGATGAACAGGGAGAAGAGTTAACTGATATTTCCTCATCTTTTACGCCTCAGAAGCTTGAGTTCATAAAAGCCAGAGGATCCTATGCTATTGTTTTTGGAAAGAAACTTCAGGGCTTCGCATGTAGTACGCTGGGCATCGAGCTAGAGTCCGTCTTTGCTCCGTCAAAACTAATTTCCCATGAAGGTCAAGGTCTCACCGCTGTTGAAAAGATATTCAATAAAAATGCTGTGGGTATACCAACTGACGCCGTTTTGCATAGCGGTTCCGATGTTAGGGTTAAGGTTAATATCGTAGGCTCGCAAGATACAACCGGGTTAATGACCACCCAAGAACTTGAGGCTATGGCAGCCACACTAATTTCTCCGACTATTGATGGCGCCTATCAATCAGGTTGTCATACGGCTTCGGTTTGGGACTCAAGGGCCAAAGCCAATATACCTAAACTAATGAAATTTATGAACAGATTTGGGCTTATAACGGCAAGAGATCCAAATGACGTGTATCACCCAATGACTGATGTGATACATAAGGTGCTAAATGACCTTACTGTTGATGATTGGTCAATTATTATTGGAGGAGATTCTCATACACGTATGTCAAAAGGTGTTGCCTTTGGCGCAGATTCTGGAACTGTGGCATTAGCATTAGCGACAGGAGAGGTAACTATACCCATACCAGAGTCTGTTAAAGTAACCTTTAAGGGTAGTATGAAAAATTATATGGACTTTAGGGATGTGGTCCATGCGACGCAAGCGCAAATGTTGGAACAATGCAGTGAAAACGTTTTTCAGGGACGAATTATAGAAGTACATATTGGAACTTTGCTTGCCGATCAAGCTTTCACATTCACTGATTGGACCGCCGAAATGAAGGCTAAGGCATCAATTTGTATTTCACAGGATACTACCCTTATTGAATCTTTGGAAATAGCAAAGTCCCGAATTCAAAAGATGATCAATAAAGGGATGGATAACGAAGAGAATACTTTGAGGGGCTTAATTGATATAGCGAATAATAGAATCAAACAAATTAACTCTGGAAATAAGCCGGCATTAGCTCCAGATAAAAATGCGAAATATTATGCTGAGGTTGTAGTCGATCTGGATAAGATAGACGAACCTATGATAGCCGACCCCGACGTATACAATACTGATATATCAAAGCGTTACACTCATGACACCATCAGGCCTATTTCATATTATTCTGCAGAGAAAAAGGTAGACCTAGGATTTATTGGATCATGTATGGTGCACAAGGGTGATATGAAAATACTAGCTCGGATTCTGAAAAATATAGAGACTAAGCATGGAGCTGTAAATTTCAAAGCTCCACTTGTAGTTGCACCGCCAACTTATAATATTGTCGATGAGCTAAAAGAGGAAGGCGACTGGGATATTCTAAAAAAATATGCTGGTTTTGAATTCGATGATGACATTCCCAAGAGTTCAGCTCGAGTTGAGTACGAGAATATTTTGTACCTTGAGAGGCCAGGTTGTAACCTCTGCATGGGGAATCAAGAAAAGGCTAGTAAAGGAGATACCGTAATGGCAACTTCTACTCGCCTTTTTCAAGGAAGAGTAGTTGCAGATGCAGAAGACAAAAAAGGTGAATCACTTTTGGCGTCAACTCCGGTTGTGGTTCTTTCGACTATTCTTGGAAGAACTCCATCGATAGAAGAATATAAAGATGCTGTTGAGGGGATTGACCTCACTAGGTTTGTGCCACCACCAAGAATCTAAAGTCATAGAGCTTTCAAATACTTATTAAGTAAAATTTCATAAAAAAAACGACTCCAGAAGGGTGAGGAGTCGCTTTATGAAATCATATTTGATTTCTTAACAAGTTGTATAAAGAGGGATATGGGAAATACAACTTGAATAATTTTTATATATTGACAAATTGTTGAGGCAACATGATGTTAGAATTATGTCAAAATTGAGAAATTATTCTTCGAAAGATTAAGCTGTGAGATTTAAGAAATGAGAAAAACAAAAACTTTATCTGGTAATGCCTATCTTTATGAAGCAAAACTCAAGGATGAAGAAAAATTTTTTTCTAAGCAGGAATTAAATAAAATATTATCCTTTTACGGAATGCGAGTTGCCTCCGGTGAATGGAGAGATTATGCAATTGATAGAGATAAAGAGAAATCATCTTTTTCAGTTTATCGTCATACAAGCGAAATGCCTTTCTATAAAATAATTAAAAATCATAAAGTAAAAAAACTAGATGATAATTGGAGAGTCTTATCAATGTCAGGCCATGAAATAAAACGTAATAGAAGCCTAGATTCAATCTTAAAATTTTTAAATGGTAAACGTCTAATTTTGTTGAAAAATTAGATAATAATTCCTTGTGTAAATATCATTAATCGCTAGCCTGTTATAATGAATAAAAAAATTAAAGATTTTACAATAACTCTTGATGATCTTGGTATTACAGAACTCCCAACATGGAATGCAAATAGCCCTATCGGAGATACATAGGGTTTGAATTAATTATTGGGCAGTAAAGCCACCATCAACACTTAATACAGATCCCTGACATAAACTTGAATCTGGTGAAGCAAAGAAATAAATTGCACCAGCTACTTCATCGGCAGTACCCATTCTTCCTATAGGCATTGTACCTTTTAGCATTTCTTGAGCTTCTACTTTATCGGGCATTAAATCTGTCCATCTGTCCATCATACCAGTTTCGATAACACCAGGACAAACACAGTTTATTCTAACCCCTGTATTTGCTAATTCGATTGCCATATCTCGTGTGAAGACTACTAAGCCACCTTTTGCACTTCCATATGCTGTTGAAAGAGGAAAGCCAACGAGTCCATTTAATGAAGAAATATTAATAACACTCCCAGAGCCAGCCTTTACCATTCCAGGAACAATATGCTTACACATAAGCCAAGGACCTTTTAAATCAGTATCAAGAACACGGTCCCATTCTTCTAATGTTGTTTTATCATAGGTTTGGTTTAATTCGGACCCAGCATTATTTACTAAAACATCAACCTTTTTCCATCGATTATAGGCATGATCTGCGGCAGCTTTTATATCGGCCTCAATCCTTACATCACATTTAATTGCACCAACAGCTGGACCCAATTCTTCTGCAAGTGAATTAGCAGAATCTATATCGATGTCAGCAATAAGAACTTCTGCACCTTCATTGATAAAACGTTTAACAGTCGCCGCGCCAATACCGCTTGATCCACCAGTAACAATACAATTTAAACCATTAAGTCGCATTTATAATCCAATTTAATTCCTATTGCCGCCCATAAAACGAAGCATAAAGAGAAATAAGTTAATAAAGTCTAGGTAAAGAGTCAGAGACCCCATTATTGCAGACTTTTCTGCTGCCTCAGAACTACCGTACTGTACTCTATTCAGCCAATCTCTTTTAATTTTTTGAGTATCCCAAGCGGTAAGGCCTGCAAAAATAAGGACGCCAAAGATATTAATTAAGAATGATAGCTGTCCACTACCCACAAAGAGGTTAACTACAGATGCTATTATTAGACCAAAAAGCCCCATTACAAGAAACCCTCCCATAGCAGAAAGATTTTTCTTTGTTGTATATCCCCATAGACTCAAGCTGGCAAAGGCACCCGCTGTTACAAAAAATGCTTGGAAAACAGCAGTTCCAGTATACGCTAAAAATATATACGATAGAGATAGGCCCATAAGGCCAGCAAAAAACCAAAAAACTGACTGAGCTCTCGAGACCGTCATAGTATTAATCTTTGAGGCAAAATAGAAGACAACTCCCAAAGGGGCAAACATTACAACATAAATTAGCATAGTGTTTGCAATCGCAACATATAATCCAGAAGTAGCAGAAAACCAGGCCACAATTCCAGTTAGGGCAAGTGCGGCAGACATGTAATTGTAAACACGTAACATGTGTGTTCTTAGTCCCTCATCGACTTGAGCATCGCTAAGATTGCCTACACTAGATTGTACATTATTAAAGTTGTTCATTTTGTGCTCCGTATAATTCGTTATATTGAATATTATTAATTATGTTATAACAATAATTTTATTCAATCCCAAATATAATTTTTTTAATTATAGTTATAGAGTTATATAAGTAAAAAAAGGTATCTCCTATGAGAAAAAAGTTAACAGTATCAGAAGTAAATAAAAGTCTGGGAAAACTAAAGGACTGGGAAAAATCTAAAGGAAGAGATTCAATTGAAAAAGAATTTATTTTTAAAGATTTTCAGATTGCTTTTGACTGGATGACAGAAATTGCATTAGTTGCAGAGAAAATGGATCACCACCCGGAATGGCTTAATGTTTATAATAAAATAAATGTCACTTTATCAACACATGACTCAAATGGTATTACTCAGCTTGATGTAGATCTTGCAAAGGAAATGGATCGAATATCAAAAACTATTAAATAGCTATCTTGGCGCCATTCTGATTGCCCCATCCAACCTTATAGTTTCACCATTAAGCATCTCATTCTCACAAATGTGCCTTGCCAATGCTCCATATTCTGATGGATAGCCTAGTCTTGATGGGAAGGGAATTTGAGCCCCTAGAGATTTCTTTAATTCTTCTGGGGCACCAGCTAGTAAGGGAGTATCAAATAGTCCCGGTAAGATCGTATTTACCCTTATCCCCTCTCGAGATAAATCTCTTGCGACCGGTAATGTCATTCCAACTATTCCGCCCTTTGAGGCAGAATAAGCTGCTTGGCCAATCTGACCGTCCTCGGCGGCAACAGAGGCTGTATTAACAACTACACCTCGCCCACCATCATCAGTTATTGGGTCAAGACTCATCATGCCCGCTGAAGAATATGCAATACATCTAAAGGTACCAATTAGATTTATCTGAATCACTTGGTTAAATGGATCTAAGGGGTGGGGTACAATATCACCAGTTTTTTTATCTCTAGCAGCAGTTTTAACAGCTATACCAATACCAGCACAGTTTATTAAAATTCTTTCTTGGCCATTAATGCTCCTAGCTTTTTCAAAAGCAGAGACAATACTTTCATCGCTTGTTACATTTGCCTCACAAAAGACACCTCCAATATCAGAAGCAACAGCTTCACCTTTTTCAATGTTTAAATCAAAAAGAGCACATTTCACCCCATGCTTTGAAAGCTCTCTTGCTGTCGCCTCGCCAAGACCAGATGCTCCACCCGTAATAACTGCACTTATATTTTTATCAAGATTCATTTTCTTTCCCTATATTTTTATATTTGTTCAAATTCTTTTTTCTGATCTTTATAAATTTTAGCCTCTCTTCTTACAATGTACAATGTACATAGAATAATAATTGACGATCCAATTAAAGTATTAATGCCAAAAACTATACCAAAAACTAAAAAATCAACTGCTGCGCTTGCCAAAAGTCTAACGTAGTCAATTGGAGCAATGACCGATGCCTCACCAATAGCATAAGCTCTAATAAAAAAGTTATGTGCGATAGATGCGCATATTGCCATCAGAATTATTAAACCTAATTGTTCTAAGTTTGGAGTCACCCAAAACAATAAGGCAGGAATAATCATTATAGGAATACTTACAATATTAGAATAAAACATTAATGTTATAGGCTGATCATATTTTGAGACAATTTTTACAAGGATTGCCGCAACAGCAAATACGAAAGCTGCGCCTAAGGCCGATAGTGATGCAATATTATAGTCACCAGTTGGATTTAGCATTACAATAACGCCCAAGAAACCTATTAGGGTAGCTAATGTTCTTTTAAATCCAACTTTTTCATTTAGAAATATTGCCGCAAGTGGGACCACAAAAAGTGAACTAGAAAACCGTATTGCTTGAGCATCAGCTAATGGCATATTAACGATTGCATAAAAACCAAGCATTATCCCAATTGCACTTACGGCCCCTCTTGTTAACTGAAGCAAAGGTATTTTCGTCTTAATTCCGCCCTTTGATAAACCAGCCTTTATTAAAAAAGGTAAGATTACTATCAAGCTAAAGGAGGCTCTAAAAAATGCAATTTGAAAGGCATGAAAATCATTTCCAAGATATTTTGCCAAAGATGCCATTCCAGTAAATGCAAATACAGACATAAATAACCAAAAAGCACCTTGAAGATTATTTGATAACCCAGATATAAACCTTGAAAAATATTCCAGCATTAAGCTCGTACCTGAACTACTATCTTCCCCTTGGCTTTTCGCTCAGCAAGATCCTTAATAGCCTGAGCTCCATTTTTTAGATCATATTTAGCAGAAATATGTGGCTTTAAATGACCTGATTCATACATTTTTAATAAATCTTTAACATTATCATTATGCAAATCAGGAAATTGCGACTTAAAGGCTCCCCAAAATACTCCGACAATTTGACAACCTTTTAAAAGAGCTAAATTCAATGGTATTTTCGGGATATACCCCCCCGCAAAACCAACTACAAGATAGCGGCCTTCCCAGGCAATTGCCCTTAAGGATGGCTCCGCATAATCACCGCCCACTGGGTCATAGATAACATTTGCCCCCAAGCCTGATGTTAGGTCTTTGATCTCATTTGAGAGAGATTTTTGTTCGTCTCTGTCTAAGGAACCCGCCTTATAAACTAGACCGTCTTTTGCCCCATGATCACGACATATTTGAACTTTTTCTTCAGTAGACGCGGCGGCTATCACATGTGCGCCCATGGCATTTCCTATTTCAACTGCGGCAAGACCTACGCCCCCAGCAGCTCCGAGAATTAGAAGGCTATCGCCCTTTTTCAAGTCTGCTCTATCCTTTAGGGCATGGTGGGACGTACCATATGTCATAAGAAATGATGCAGCTGTATCAAAGTCCATGTTATCAGGAATCGGAGTCAATGAAGAGCAATCAACTGCAATTTTTTCAACAAAACACCCCCAACCAGAGGAAACAATTACTCTATCACCCACATTAAAACCTTCAACACCTTCGCCAATTTCGGATATTATTCCGGCAGCTTCTCCTCCTGGAGAAAAAGGAAGGGATGGTTTAAATTGGTATTTATCTTCAATTATTAAAACATCTGGAAAATTTACAGACGCAGAATAAATATCCACAATGACTTTTCCTGAGCTAACCACTGGATCTTCTATATCCTCATAAGAGAGAGTTTCCGGTGGACCAAATTCATTACATAAAAGAGCCTTCATTAGTTCCTCCTTAAATTAATCTACTATCTTTAAACTGAAAAAAAGTATACGCCAAGATATTAAAAAAGTGTTAGATCAATAAGATATTAAATTAATAAAGGTATATTATAAATGCGCGGTTATTTTGGATTCGGAGCTGAAGGAATTTCTAAGCCAATGAATATGGGAAATCTTGTAAGGTCAGCTCATGCTTTTGGTGCGCAGTTCGTTTTTACAGTTTCTGCACATTATTCTGTTAGGGAAGGAAAGTCTGATACCTCAAAAGCTCCAAATCATTTACCATGGTATGATTGGAATAACCCAAATGATATGATTCTTCCCAATAAATGTAAATTAGTTGGTGTAGAGCTTGTTGAGGATGCTGTAGAGCTGCCCTCATTTCACCATCCAAAGCAGGCAGCGTATATTTTAGGGCCAGAACTTGGATCATTATCTGGTGAAATGATGGAAAAATGTGACTATATGATTAAGATACCAACTAAATTTTGTATTAATGTCCAAATAGCTGGGTCAATAGTGATGTATGATAGGGTTCTATCCTTAGGAAAATTTTCTCAAAGACCAATGGTTCCGGGAGGTCCACAATAAATGGAAGCTAGCAAACAAGAAGTTGCCGATAAAAAAAGTTTAATGGGACTTCCAAGGAAACAGCTTGCTGAGGCTTTGCAGGTCCTTGATATACCGGAAAAACAAAAAAATATGCGCCTTAACCAGGTCTGGGGGTGGCTTTACAATAAAGGTTCTTCATCAATTAATGAAATGACAACTCTATCGCTAGACTTTCGAAAAGACCTTGAGGAGTATTACGATCTTTCAAGGCCGGAGATATCTGAGGACCAAGTTTCAAAAGATGGAACAAGAAAATGGCTTCTTAGGTTTAAAGATGGCTCTGAGGTAGAGACAGTGTTTATTCCAGATAACGCCCGAGGGACCTTATGTGTTTCAAGCCAAGTTGGGTGTACTTTGAATTGTACTTTCTGTCACACAGGAACACAAAATCTTGTAAGAAACTTAACTGCCCAAGAAATAATATCGCAGGTGATCGTTGCAAAAGACTGCTTGAACGAATGGAACCCTGAACCAAGGCAAATTACTAATGTTGTGATGATGGGAATGGGTGAGCCTTTATATAATTTTGAGAATGTTCGAGATGGTATAATAACTATGTCGGATGATGCAGGGTTATCAATATCCAAAAGAAGAATAACATTATCAACCTCAGGAATAGTTCCTATGATAAAGTCAGCAGGGAATGAAATAGGTTCAATGCTGGCTATTTCTTTGCACGCAACCCAAAATGATCTTAGGGATCAGATCGTTCCAATAAATAAGAAGTATCCAATAGAAGAATTACTTGATGCGTGCAAAAATTATCCTGGTCTATCAAACTCTAAAAGAATAACTTTTGAATATGTCATGCTTAAGGGCATTAATGACTCTGAGGCTGAAGCAAGAGATTTGGTTAAATTAATTTCCGGTATACCTGCAAAAATAAATTTGATACCTTTTAATCCCTGGCCTGGATCATCTTACGAATGCTCAGACTGGGATCAGATTGAAAAATTTGGTGATATTGTCAATGCTGGCGGTTATGCTAGTCCGATAAGAAGACCAAGGGGTAGTGACATTTCTGCTGCCTGCGGACAGTTAAAGAGTGATACAAAAAAAGAAAGGGCCTCTGATAGATATAAAAAAGAGCTCGCAAAAATGGAAAGTAATCGTATAGGACGGCTATAATTAATCTGGAGAATAAATATGAGTGCGCACAAAAATATAAATAAAGTCGTTTTGGCCTATTCCGGAGGTCTAGATACTTCAGTTATATTAAAGTGGTTAGAAGAAAAATATGACTGCGAGGTTGTTACTTTTACAGCTGACCTTGGACAAGGTGCCGAACTTGAGGAGGCTAAGCTAAAAGCTAAATCTCATGGGGTTAAAGAGATATTCATAGAAGATTTAAAAGAAGATTTTGTTAAAAATTATGTTTTTCCAATGTTTAGAGCCAATACTCTGTACGAAGGAAAATATTTACTGGGAACGGCTATAGCCAGACCTTTGATTGCCAAAAGACAAATAGAAATAGCACAGCAGGTTGGAGCAGATGCAGTTTGTCATGGAGCAACTGGAAAAGGAAACGACCAGGTCAGGTTTGAACTAGCTTATTATGGTTTAGATCCGGATATAAATGTTATTGCTCCTTGGAGAGAGTGGGATTTAAATTCAAGATCTAAGTTAATAGAGTTTGCAGAAAAGCATCAAATAACAATTACAAAAGATAAAAGAGGCGAGGCACCTTTTTCTGTTGATGCAAATCTTTTACATACATCCTCCGAAGGTAAGTTACTTGAGGATCCTGCAACAGAATGTCCTGAGGACGTTTTCCAGAGAACTATATCACCAGAAAATGCACCAGATAAATCAACTTATCTTGATGTTTCATTTTCTAAGGGTGATCCAGTGGCAATAAATGGGGAAGAATTATCTCCCTCCAATCTTTTAACAAGATTAAACGAAATTGGTGGAAAAAACGGTATTGGAAGACTAGATTTTGTTGAAAACAGAAGCATTGGAATGAAATCAAGGGGGGTTTACGAAACACCAGGTGGGACAATTCTTTTGGAGGCACATAGAGGAATTGAACAAATTACTCTAGACAGAGAAGCATGCCACTTAAAGGATCAAATTATGCCAAGATATGCAGAATTAATCTATAATGGGTTTTGGTTTTCACCAGAAAGAAGAATGCTTCAAGCTCTGATTGATGAGAGCCAAAAGAATGTCTCGGGTGATGTAAGGATTAAGGTCTATAAAGGCAATGTTTCTGTAGTTGGAAGAAGCTCGACAAAGTCCTTGTACTCCCTTGAACATGTAACCTTTGAGGAAGATAGTGTTTATAACCAAATGGATGCTGAGGGTTTCATTAAAATAAACGCCTTAAGGCTCAGGTTGGCTCAAAAAGATTAAAATCCTAGTTTCGAAAATTCAATATTATTTTGAGCGCAAGTAGCAACTAAAGTATTCAAAAGAAGGCATGCTATAGTCATTGGGCCAACTCCACCCGGGACAGGCGTTACTGCACTTGCATTTTTTATTACACCGCCATAATCAACATCGCCAACCAGCCTAGTTTTTCCGAGACCTTTTTCGGGTGCCTCAATTCTATTAATTCCAACATCAATGACTATTGCACCTTCGCTTACCCAGTCTCCCTTGATCAGCTCTGGAATACCAACAGCAGCCACCAATATATCTGCTGAAAGACAAACTTCTTTCAAATTCTTTGTCCGGGAATGACAAATAGTAACTGTACAATTTTCTTGTAGCAATAATTGGGCTATTGGTTTTCCTACTAAATTAGATCGTCCAACGACTACGGCATGTAAGCCAGATAGATCCGAGGCTGTTTCTTTTATAAGAATAGCAGATCCTTGTGGGGTGCAAGGAACCATTCCGCTTAGGCCACTTGCTAAATAACCAGCATTAACTGGATGTAATCCATCCACGTCCTTGGATGGTAAAATTGTCTCTATAATTCTTTGCTGACTCATATGCTTAGGAATAGGAAATTGCACAAGAATACCATTAACTGATTTATCATCATTGAGCTCTCTTACCTTTCTTAAGAGGTCTTCTTCGGAAGTGTCTTCTGGAAGACGAAATTCTAAGGACTCCATGCCAGCTTCTTTAGTCTGGATACCTTTATTTCTAACATATATTTCGCTAGCAGGATCATTCCCGACCAATACAACCGCTAGGCCAGGCGTAATTTCATGATGCATTTTTAAATTATCAACAGCTAGCTTTACGCGCCCCCTTAGGTTAAGCGCATGTTGTTTCCCATCTATAGGTGATCCAACCATAGACCTATAAGACCAAAGGGAGGTATTCTCTCAAAAGAGAGCGTAAAAAATAAATCACAAGAAGAGCGATAATTGGAGAAATATCGAGGTTACCAAAGTTCGGCAAGAAAGATCTAATCCGCCCCAAGACCGGCTCAGTAAGTCGCCATGAAGTTTCATGAACCATCCTAACAATCTGATTAGAATTGTTAATAACATTTAGAGATGAAAGCCAGCTTAATGCTACCGTAATAATTATAACCCAGGAGTAAAGATCGAGAACAGTGTCTAGTAATAGGAAAAGTGAAGTCATTATAACTGTTTACTATTTGTTATAGAGCTTTTCAATAAACAAATTTAATCTTTGCTCTTTAATTCAAATTAATTACCAAATAAGGATGATTTCATCATCAGGTTTATAAAGCTTATCGCCAGGGCGAGTTGAAAAAGATTGATGAAATTCCTTCATATTCATCACAACACCATCAACTCTGTAACGAGCAGGTGAGTGTGGATCTGTCGCCACCCTCATTGCAGAGATCTCTTTACGAAATTTAACTCGATCTGACTGGGCAGTTCCAATAAAAAATCTTTGTTCACCCGTATAATTATCTATTATTGGCGATGGCTTATTGTTGAGAGATATCTTATAGGCCCTAAAGGCTGCTTTTGCTCCCCCAAGATCTGCTATATTCTCTCCAAGGGTAAGTTCTCCATTCAACTTCATTCCTGGGATAGCCTCGTATTCAGAATATTGATTAACAAGCTTCTTGGTTCTTGCATCAAAGTTTTTTCTATCCTCTTCTGTCCACCAATTATTCAAATTCCCATTCCCATCAAATTGAGAGCCTTTGTCATCAAAGGCATGGCTTATTTCATGCCCAATAGTTACTCCAATTGCTCCATAATTGACTGCATCATCAGCTTTTGGATTAAAATTTGGCGGCTGAAGATAAGCAGCCGGAAATACAATTTCATTTTTCGTGGGACTAAAATATGCATTTACAGTTTGGGGTGACATAGACCATTCCCGCCTATCAACAGGACCCTTTAACCTGGCTAAAGCTTTAGAATATCCAAAAATAGCAGCCTTCTGCAAATTCTCATATAAATTATCCGAAGCCATATCAAGCCCCTCATAATCATCCCACACCTCAGGGTATCCAATTTTTACATTAAGCTTGGATAGTTTTTCCAGTGCTTTAGTTTTTGTTTGATCTGTCATCCAGCCCAGATCCTCTATTCCAACCCTAAAAGCTTCTAATAAATTATTTACTAGCACCTCCATGCGAACCTTATATTCTGGAGGGAAATATTCGTTAATGTAGATTTTCCCTATGGCATCTCCCATAACCCCATTGGTGAGACCGACACCCCTTTTCCATAAATCAGGCAACTTCTGTCTTCCAGTCAAGATTTTTGCAAATCTAAATGACTCGTCAACAAAATCGTCTGACAGAGATCCTGCGGACCCCTTTATAAGTCTGACCAGAAGGTAATCCTTCCATTTTTTAATATGAATTTCATTCATCAAATCAAGAATAGTGCTAAGGTAGTCAGGAGATTCAACTATAAACTTCTCCTGAGTATCCAAGCCAAGGTTTGTGATCCATGCGTCCCACTCACCTTCCCCAAGGGCTTGAAGCTCAGATCTATTGTAGGGATTATAAATTTTTTCTGGATCACGGCTTTCAGTTCTAGATAGCTGAATTTGTGCAATTTTATTTTCTACTTCAAAAGAGTTTAATGCTTTTTTCTTTTCTGATTCTATTCCGGCCAATCTTAATAGATTTTCTATGTGGACAATATATGCCTCTCGCGCTTCCTTATAGTTATCCTCTATATAGTAATCACGATCGGGTAAACCTAATCCGCCTTGATCGATATAAACAGTATAATTACGGGGATCTTTTAAGTCATCATATATAGCTATAGTAAATGGAACAGATGGCCCTGATATGATGGAATAAGAAAAATACTCCCATAGGTCTTTTACATTTTTAATAGCGAGTATTTTTTTTATGCCACTTTCAATCGGTTGATGGCCCATCTTATTTACTCGATCGCGATCCATAAAGCTCTTGTAGAGGTTGGCAATTTTTAATTCTTCAGGACTTAGGTCTGTACTCTTTTGATTAATTTTATTTATAATATCGTCAATTAACTTCTTTTGATTGATATAAGACTCTTCACGAAGGGTCATGTAAGAGCCCCACCCAATTTGATCATCTGGGATCGGGGTATTGTTTAACCAATCACTATTGATGTGATCGTATAGACTATCTTGTGGTCTTATAAGATAATTAAACTCTTCAGGGTTAATGCCTGATCGAGAATCTTTGGCGAAAGTTTCATTCAAAAGAAAAGAAAATGAAAACAAAAAAAATAAATTAATAAACAATCTCATACTACAGTCCTTACATTGCACTTATGCCACCATCAATTTTTAATTCTGATCCAGTAACAAATTTTGATTCATCGCTCGCAAGATAAAGAACAGCATAAGCAACGTCATCTGTGTCCCCAACAACGCCTAAGGGAACTTGTTTCCCAAGCTTTCTTAAAAGCTCATCACGCTCGAGTGGAGGCCTATCACCTCTGTTATCAGTCAGCCATCCATCAAGAATCGGAGTGTTTATAAATGTAGGATGAATCGTATTGCAACGAATTTGATATCCCTGCCTTGCGCAATGAAGAGCTACCGACTTAGACATTAGCCAGACGCCTGCTTTGGCGGTATTGTATGCTACCATATTATGACCGGCAATTAGTCCAGAAATAGATGATGTATTTACTATAGATCCCGGTGCATAGTTTTTCATAATTGGAACGGCATACTTGCATCCCAAGAAAACGCTGTCTGTATCAATCTTCATCACTTTTTGGAAAGTTTGATAATCAGTTTCTTCAATTGTTGAGCCCGCTGATATCCCAGCATTATTTACTAAAATATTTAAACCGCCCATTAGTTCTTCCGCTTTTTTTAGCGTGTCTTTCCATTGTTCTTCCGAGGTAACATCTAGATCGACTCCAAAGGCCTTGCCAGGATACTTATCATTAATTTTTTTGGTTACAGAAGTCACACCCTGTTTATTAATATCAGCGACTACGACTTTGGCACCTTCTTTAGCCAGCATAAAAGCAATTGCCTCACCTATACCTTGTGCCGCACCAGTAATAAAAGCCATTTTACCATTTACACGCTCAGACATATTCAACTCCTAAAAAGCTTCATTGGGTAACATTTTAAATTTTAAATTATTCTATATATCAAATCTCAAATGACTAGATTTATCTTATTTCATCATAAAAAATTTTTTTAGTTAGAATGGCAGGCAGGATCTTAGGTCTTATTTCTCCAGACTTCCAGTATAAATATAAAGGTACTCCACCTCTCTCATACCGTTCTAACTCTTTGGTTATCTTGGGGTCATAGTTGGTCCAATCAGCAACAAGGTATACAAGTTCTCCATTTTCTATAAGTCTATTAAATGAGCTAGATTTGAAGACGACGGCCTCATTCACTTTACAGGTTAGGCACCAGTCTGCAGTAAAGTTAATTAAAATATTCTTTTTGCTAATTTTATATTGATTAACGGCTTCATGAGTCCATCTCTCAGCTAGAAATAAGTCTTTGGTTGGGATGATCCTATCGCTGTTGCTCGAAATAACAATATAAACAGAGCCTATTACAATTAAAACTAAGGAGGTAATTCGATAAATTATATTTTTTATATTTATCTTATAAATTACTAAAGAAGCAATAATAAAAGTAAGCCCAATCAGAAGATCCCTTAGCCCTAGAAATCCAGCTTGTCTTTGAACAACCCAAGCTAGCCAAATTGCTGTCAAAGCCATAGGAATAGACATTGCTTGTCCTGCGCGTACCATCCACTGTCCTGGTTTTGGAAGAAGACTTAACCCCGATGGAATAGTGGATAAAAGTAAGGTAGGAAAAGCAACTCCTAGGCCCAATGCAAAGAAAATAACAACAGATATATAAAATGGTTGAGATAGACCCCACCCAATGGCTGCCCCCATAAATGGTCCAGTGCATGGTGTTGCAACTATTACAGTTAATCCGCCCAAAAACACAGAATTTAAATAGCCAGCTCCCTTGGACCCAACATTTCCTAGGCGGGTCAAAGAAGAACCAAACTCAATTTTAAACAGTAGGGTAAAGGCAATCGCAAAAAATAAGACAGACAGAAGGCTAGAGACTGCACTAGACTGAAGTTGCCAACCCCATCCAACTGCTTGACCAAGATTTCTAAAAATGAATGTTATGCCAAGCAAGACAAGCATGCTCAATTCAACTCCTATTGAAAAAGCTACACCATGTTTCCAGGCTCCTTCACTAGAAGAATCCTTAACAAAAGACATCACCTTCAGAGCAATGACCGGGAAAACACAAGGCATAACATTCAAGATAATTCCCCCAAAAAAAGCCAAGACAATAGCAAACCAAAAAGACAGGGAAGACTCTTTGGGGGGCTCTATATTTGAAACATATGCGATTGAGGGTGAAATATTAAAACTTTGTTTTCTTCTTCCAGAGTTTATTTCTAAAACACCTGAGGCCTCTAAAATACCTGGTAAATAACTTGGCGGTCTTTCAATAATTATTTTAGAGGTTTTATTCTCTTCAACATACAATTGCTTTGCTGCATATCTGATAAGACCTCCTACGTCTGGATAGAAATATGCCCCTGACGTATTATTATCTTCGTTAACCCATGATAAGGAAAGGAAACTATCCGAAGCCTCGGCATAGATTTCTATTTTATCATCCTTGGGAATTTTTGTGTACCAAGAGGATAAGATATTTCGTGATCTTTTAATATCCTCGTCGGTGTAATCCTTGGCGTCAAAATTAATTATAACTTGCTCAGGGATACATATTAACTCACAAATAAGAAAGTTAATTTCAATACTAGATTCTTTAAACTCAGAAAATTTTTTATCAATTTTAAAAATAAGAGGCAGCACCAGCTCATTATAGTAACCATAGGTCATTAAGGGATTTTCTGGAGTTTTTTCCGGCGCAGGCCAAAGTATTTTATCTAGCCTTGCTCCATCTTCCGTGACCCAATTGATATCGGGAGGTAGGCCAGAATCGCCTGGATTTTTCCAGTAGACATGCCAGCCGGGCTCTAGATCAAATCTAATTCCCAAAACAAGATTTTCATTTGTATAAATTTCCTTTGATTCAATTAAGATCTCAACACTGGCATGGTCCGTAACAGCTTTAGCAATTTTGCCCTGAGCCAGACTTGGAGTTATCAAAAGAATAAAAATAAAAATAAAAAAATTTTTCATAACTGTTTAACTATCCTACTCTAGCTAAATATCAAGGTGTTTAGTAAATTTCTAATTGTATTTGTTTGTTAACATCCTAGCATAGTCGTATTAAAAGATCATTGAGGTTAGTTATTTAATTTATGATAACTTTCAGATTAACAATAGAGTGTGGAAATAATAATGAAGAGTAATCATATTAACGTTTTGGGGATTGAAAGTAGTTGTGATGAAACCGCTGTATCCATTGTTATGCTTAAAAATAAAAAAGAAGGTTCAATCCTATCCAATATAGTCTTTAGCCAAATAAACGAGCATCTTCCTTACGGGGGCGTTGTTCCAGAAATTGCATCAAGATCTCATGTAGAGCATCTAAGCCCTCTTATAGACAAAGCACTGGATAAAGCAGCCCTAACTTTAAAGGATATTGATGGTATTGCTGCAACTGCCGGACCCGGCCTTATTGGTGGGCTCATAGTCGGTCTAACAACTGCAAAAGGTATCGCCTTGGGTGCAGGCATTCCTTTGATAGGGGTCAATCATCTTGAGGGGCATGCTCTTACGCCACTCCTAACAAATAAAGTTACCTATCCATATATTTTGCTTTTGATCTCGGGCGGACATACTCAGCTAATTCTCGTAAAAGGTCTTGGTGAATATATTCAACTAGGGACCACACTTGATGATGCTGTGGGCGAAGCTTTTGATAAGGCCGCAAAGTTTCTTGATTTAGGTTACCCTGGAGGGCCCGCCTTAGAAAAAGTATCAAAAAAAGGTTCGAAAAATAGATTTAATTTTCCAAGGCCACTTTTAAAATCTAAGGATTGTAACTTTTCTTTCTCGGGCTTAAAAACAGCTTTAATTAGAGAAGCAAAATCAATCGAGCCCTTAGGAAGAGAAGATCTCGCTGATCTAGCATCATCATATCAAGAGGCAATAGTCGATTGTTTAACTGTTAAATCCGATATGGCTATCGCTAGAGTTAAAGCAGAATACGGCGACCTGGATATAAAGTATTTTGTAGCCTCAGGTGGCGTAGCCTCTAACAAGGCAATAAGGGATAGTCTGACAACACTTGCAGAAAATAACAAGATGGAATTTATTGCACCCCCCATAAAGCTTTGTACTGATAATGCAGCTATGATAGCTTGGGCAGGCGGGCTAAGGTTGCTTAGCGGACAAAGAGATAGTTTAGATATTCCAACAAAGGCTAGATGGCCTCTAGCAGAGATGAAATTATATGGAGATAGACATGAATAGCTCGGTCAATCAAGGGAGTAAGTCCTATAATTCTATTTCAGTTATAGGGGCTGGAGCCTGGGGCACTGCAATTGCAGCCACTTTATCAAAAAATCAGAATGAAATAGGACTTTGGGCAAAAGAACCAGAGGTTGTTAAATCCATTAATGAAAGAAATGAAAATAATGTCTTTCTAAAAGGAGTCTCCCTTTCTCCAAGAATAAAAGCATATAGTAATTTTAATTTTCTTGATAAAAGCGACCTTATATTTCTAGTTACTCCGGCTCAATACCTAAGAGCAACACTAGAAAATATTAAAGACCAAATTAAAATTAATACACCAATAGTACTATGCTCGAAAGGTGTTGAAATAGGTTCTCTTAAACTAATGAGCGAGGTAACAAAAGATATTCTTCCACAAAACCCTATAGCAATTCTTTCTGGGCCAAGTTTTGCCGTAGATGTCGCTCTTAACCTTCCAACCGCACTAACCCTTGCTTGCAAGGATTATGATATAGGAAAGATAATTGCGGAAACAATCAACTCGGCAGAATTTAGAATATACCAAAGCCAAGATGTTGTTGGGGCCCAGATAGGTGGGGCTGCGAAAAATATAATAGCCATAGCCTCTGGAATTGTATTTGGAAAGAAGCTTGGTGATAGCGCAAGATCTGCATTAATTACCAGGGGCTACTCTGAAATCAGTCGTCTAGCTGTGGCTATGGGTGGAGAGGCAAGAACCTTAACAGGCTTGTCTGGGATGGGCGATCTAATACTAACATGCAACTCCCAAACATCAAGAAATTTTACTCTAGGAGTAAATCTAGGGAAAGGCAAAAGCATAGAGGAGGCAACTAATGGCCTTAAGTCTATTGCAGAAGGAATGTTTTCCACAAAAGCCATAATTAAGTTAGCAGAAAATTATAAGGTTGCCATGCCCATAACCGATTCAATTAATAAATTAATAAATAATCAATCGGATATCGACACCATTATAAAAGAATTATTATCACGCCCAATAAAAGAGGAAGCCTAAAATGTTATTTTCTATTATCTGCTTAGATCATGATAATTCATTGAAAAAAAGATTATCAACGCGTGCGGAACATCTTAAATATGTAAGGGAAACAGGGCTAGTTAGCTACGCAGGTCCATTACTTTCTGATGAGGATGAGGACATGATTGGGAGTCTTATAATTATTGAGGCGGAAAGTAAACAAAAGGCTTTAGTTTGGTCCAAAAACGACCCCTATAATAAGGCAGGGTTGTTTCGATCGGTGGAGATTTATAAATTTAAAAAACTTATTTAATTAAAAGTCAGAAGTAATCCCGTTCTTTTCCCAATCACTGTACCTTGTTGGCTCGAGTCCGTCCCTTCCATCAAATTCTTTTGGTAATTTAAGATTCTTCTCTATCTTTTTTCTTTCGATAGCCTCATCTAATGCCCGTTGGGCAATAACATTTGGAGATTCTTTATTTTTATTTAGGTCTTTAGACATAAAACTATATAGCCTATCTCTGGTCAAAATTGAAAGAGAGTTTATGAAAAAAAATGAAAAAGAATTTATTCCAAATGATGGCCTTGCTGCTCGTAAAATAGCTATTGAAATATTACTTGAGGTCTTAGAACGATTCATTCCTCTTGATGATGTTTTTAGTAAATTTTTAAAAAAAGGCACACATCTTTCAAAAATGAAAATAGAAGACCGTTCTTTTTGTAGGCTCCTTGTGTCTTCAACATTAAGAAATTTAACTGAGATAGACTATATACTTAATAAATTTCTCACAAAACCACTCGCCAAATCCCCTACTAAAACACAAATGATTCTTAGGGTAGGGATTACACAGATTTTATATCTAAAAACCCCTAGTCACGCTGCAACTAATACATCGGTGGAGCTGGGCGGGAAAAAATGGAAGGGACTGATTAATGCTATAATGAGAGGGGTTATTAGGGAAAAAGAAAAAATAAAAAAATACCAAAGTGAATCCATTAAAATTCCGCTATGGCTTTCTAAGAGATGGAAGAGGGACTGGAAAGAACAATATCCTTGTATTGAAAAATCTCATCTATTATTAAGCCCCCCAATAGATATATGTGTTAAAAATGAGCCGGAGCTATGGGCTAACAAACTTGGCGGTGACTTTATATCCAATAAAACAGTTCGATTAAAAAATACTGGCTTAATTACTGAGCTTGAAGGATTCAATGAAGGTGATTGGTGGGTTCAAGATTACTCTTCCCAAATACCCGCCGTCCTCATGAACATAAAACAAAATGATGAAGTACTTGATCTTTGCGCTGCACCAGGCGGGAAAACTTCGCAGCTAATTGCAATGGGCGCAAAAGTTACATCAGTTGATTCAAACAAAAAAAGAATAGCCCGCTTAAAGGAAAATCTAGCGCGCCTCAGCTTTGATGCTTTAATAATTCATTCGGATATAAGAAATTTTTTCTCTGAAAAAAAATGGTCAAAAATTCTTTTAGATGTTCCTTGCTCTTCAACAGGAACACTCCGCAAACACCCCGATATAATGCATCTCAAAAAAGAGGATGACATTCTTTCTCTTTCAATCCTGCAGAGACAATTGCTCGACTCTAGCTGGAAACTTTTAAAGAAAGACGGTTGTTTAATTTACTGTACATGCTCTTTAGAAAAGGATGAAGGGGAAGATCAAATATCGAGGTTTCTTAAAGATAATAAAGATGCTAAAATAGATAAAATAATACCTTCCGAAGTTCAAGGTGTTGAGGACCTAATAACGACCGAAGGGTTACTAAGAATCTTCCCGGATAAATTTAGTAAGATTGGAGGCATTGACGGTTTCTTTGTTGCAAGATTAAAGAAAGTATCTTGAACGCTTGCTTCAAAATAAAAGCTCTGTTAATTAATTTAGATGGTTAATCAAATAAAAATTTCTCCTTCGATACTTTCTGCTGACTTTTCATGTCTAGGAAAGGAGATTGAATACATCGATAAAGCTGGCGCCGATTATATTCATGTAGACGTAATGGACGGGCATTTTGTTCCAAATCTGACTATCGGACCTGAGGTGATTAAGGATATAAGAAAATCAACAAATAAAGTATTTGATGTTCACCTAATGATTGAGCCAGTGAATCCATTATTAGAAAGTTTTGCGGAGGCAGGATCTGATATCATTACTTTTCATCCCGAGGCTGAAAATAAGCCAGAAAAAACTATAGATATAATACGAGGCCTGGGATGTAAGGCAGGACTTTCATTAAACCCGTCAACACCTATAAGTGTTCTTGATGGATTAATTGATAAACTAGATCTCATTTTAGTCATGACCGTTGTGCCCGGTTTTGGAGGCCAAAGCTTTATGGAAGATCAGTTGGTTAAGATTGAAAGTATAAGGACAATGATAGATCTTTCTGGGAAAAAAATAGACCTAGAAGTAGATGGAGGGATCAATTTTAATACAGCCCCAAAAGCTATTGCAGCAGGAGCAGATGTTTTAGTTGCGGGCACCGCAACCTTTAAGGGCGGGCCGTCAGAGTACAGTGAGAATATAAAAAGACTAAGAGGATTTTAAGGATATGGCACAAATTAAAAGGGCATTAATTTCTGTATCAGATAAAAATGGAATTGTAGATTTTGCAAAGGGGCTTTCGGCCCTAGGTATAGAAATAATTTCAACGGGGGGAACTTATTCCGCTCTTTCTCAGGCGGGAATAAGGGTAAAAGATGTTGCTTCAGTTACAAATTTTCCAGAAATTTTAGATGGTAGAGTTAAAACGCTTCACCCTAAAATACACGGTGGTCTTTTGGGGGTTAGGGATAACGATGAACACCGAATGGTTATGGAAGAGCATGATATATTGGACATAGATCTATTAGTTGTTAATTTATATCCTTTTGAAGAAACTATTTCTAAAAAATCCGATTATAGAACTTGTATTGAAAATATAGACATAGGCGGGCCGGCAATGATTAGGGCTGCTGCAAAAAATCATGCCCATGTTGGTGTGATTGTGGATTCAGATGATTATGGCGACGTAATAAAGGAGCTTAATGAAAATCAGACTTCACTAAATAAGGTAACTCTTCAAAGATTGGCGCTAAAGGCTTATGCCAGAACAGCTGCCTATGACTCAACAATCTCAAACTGGATGTCGAAGGAATTAAATGAGCCTTTGGGAAAATATATGTCTCTGGGAGGTACGGAACAGCAAAATCTTCGTTATGGAGAAAATCCTCACCAAAGGGCAAAATTTTATAATGATGGGTCAAACAGAAAAGGTCTGATCACATCGACACAAATACAGGGAAAGGAACTAAGCTATAATAATATTAATGATACAAATGCAGCCTTTGACCTTGTGTCAGAGTTTGGCCTAGAGGGGGGGCCTGCAGTTGCAATTATCAAACATGCTAATCCTTGTGGAGTGGCGACCGGGGGAAGTCTTTCAGAAGCATACTCCAAGGCGTTAGAGTGCGATTCCGTTTCTGCATTTGGGGGAATAATTGCTCTTAATGAAGAGCTAGATAAAAAAACAGCCTCTCAGATAGCTGAGATATTTACAGAGGTAATTATTGCTCCAAAGATTTCCATAGAAGCAAAAGAAATATTATCATCGAAGAAAAACCTTAGAATTTTAGTTACAGGCGGCCTATCAGAGCCAAATCTTCCTGGCATAATGATACGTTCAGTTTCTGGAGGGTTTCTTGCTCAAACAAAAGATAATATTATTCTTGATGAAGGTAGTTTGAGAGCTGTTACTAAACGCGAGCCATCTAAACAAGAAATGCAGGATCTGCTATTCGCCTTTAAAGTTGCCAAGCATGTTAAGTCAAATGCTATTGTTTATGCCAAAGGCGGAGCGACAGTCGGAATAGGCGCAGGTCAAATGAATAGGTTGGACTCATCTAGAATAGCCGCGCGTAAATCAGAAGATGCCGCAATAGCTGCGGGAATAGAGAGGCCAATGGCAGAAGGGTCTGTTGTTGCCTCAGATGCTTTCTTTCCATTTGCTGACGGATTAATGGCAGCGGCAGATGCAGGGGCTACCGCTATTATACAACCGGGAGGATCTATAAGGGATGATGAGGTTATTGCCGCCGCAGATGACGCTGGCCTTGCAATGTTATTCACTGGGGTCAGACACTTTAACCATTAAGATCTCTCTAATTCTTCTAGTATTGAATATTAAAAGCCAGTCACTAAATAATGGGTGAATATGCTCGCAAAATATCCTAAAACAATTGCCCACGTCCACTTTAGGTGAGAGAAGAAAGTATAGATACCTCGCGCTTGCCCCATAACAGCGACACCTGCCGCAGACCCTATTGAAAGCATAGATCCGCCAACTCCGGCAGTTAATGTAACAAGAAGCCATTGTCCTTGGCTCATTTCAGGCTGCATCTCTAGGACAGCAAACATAACTGGTATATTGTCAACTATAGCGGAGGCAAAGCCTACGATAATATTTGCAGTTGTTGCGCCAAGATCTCCATACATAAATTCTGATATTAGAGCCAAATATCCAAACGCGCCCAGACCTCCAACACAAAGTATAATTCCATAGAAAAAAATTAATGTATCCCACTCCGCTCTTTGTAAGTTAACAAAGATATCATATTTTTTATTACCTTTGAGTTTAGCCTCAAATCCAGAATCAGAGTGACCGTGACCCTCAACTAAACTTTTTAATGTAGATGGATTCATATAAGTTTCATTTCGCAATTGAAGATAATAACTAAACAGCATCAAAAGGCCTAGCCCCGTCATCATACCCAGAACAGGCGGCAAATGAAGAAAGTTATGGAATGAGACAGCCATTATTATGGTAAATATAAATAGCCCAACAACAAACCATCCGCCAAAACCTACAATCGCTTCATCTTTAATTTGTTCTGGTTTTTCATTAGGTATAGCAAAACTCATAATCGTTCCGGTTACCAGCCAATTAACAAGAGACGGGAAAAAAAGAACTAAGAATTCGTCAAACTGGACAATACCTGCCTGCCAAACCATTAATGTTGTAATGTCCCCAAAAGGGCTAAAGGCACCACCAGCATTAGCAGCGACAACAATATTTACACAAGAGATAGAAATAAATTTTATATTTTTTCCGCCAACAGCTATAACAACAGTGGCCATCAAAAGAGCCGTTGTAAGATTATCAGCAATTGGAGACATTAAAAAAGCAATTAATCCTGTGATCCAAAAAATCTTTCGCAAAGAAAATCCGGATGTCACAAGTTTGGCCCTAAGAAGGTTAAAAATCCCTCGCTCTTCCATTGTGTTAATAAAAGTCATTGCAGCAAGGAGGAATAAAAATAACTCAACAAACTCAAGCAAGTTATGTGAAATAATTTTATCAGCAAGTTCAGACTGGCCAGCCGCAGCGTAGGATATACCGACTAATAGCCAGATTAATCCAGCAGCCACAACGACGGGTTTTGATTTTTTAAGGTGAAGTTTTTCCTCGGCAATTACAAAAATGTAAGCCAAAACAAAAATAGTAATGGCTAAATATCCAAGATTGCTGCCAGTTAAGTCAACGCCTTGGGAGACTTCTGAAGCCAGAGTCTCTAAAGGCAAGAGAACAGACAAAAATAAACTAGCCGTAAGGCTTAGATTAAACTTAGAAGTGAAAAATTTTGTTAGCATTGAGATTTCTCCATCTTAGATAGTACAAAGGCTGAAAATAAATGAGCTTTAAGTATAAATCTGATAACATAATTCTAAATAAAATAACAAGCAAAACCGCTACAAGCGATAATTTGTTAGAAACTCATTCTGATCCCAATAGAGCCTGACAAGTCTGGTGTTCCATAGCCAAAGACTTGCTGATACTCTTCATTAAATAAATTTTCTATACGAAAAAACCATTCTCCAAAATTAGAAGTCTTGAAGGAACCGTTAACATCAGCCCTCACCCATGAATCAAGTTTTCCATAAGTATTCATTTCTGAGCCATTATATTTAAACAAAAAAGATCCTGAATATTTCTTGTTTAGATTAAAAATAAAACCAACTTCACCTGAGTTCTTAGCTACATTATAAAGAGATGAGCCATCACCGTCGGTTGAATCAATATAAGAGTAATTCGCATAAAGATTAACAAAGTCAGAAACTTTATATTCGGATAAGACCTCAACTCCCTCAGAGAAAACTTTATCAATGTTTTCATACCCGCCGACCCCAAATGAAAAATTAATCTGATCATCAACCTCTTGATTAAAGTATGTAATTGCAAAACTTCCGACCCCTTCATTAAAGAGCAGCTCCAGACCAAAATCATAACCCGATGATGTCTCGGCTCCTATCTTTTTATTAGCTTCGTTTGCTCCACAACAAAAATAGGTAGCTTGGAAGATAGTTGGTACCTTAAACCCCTCTCCCCAACTAGACCTAATGGTTAAATTTTCTGTTGCCTTTAGAACTCCACTTACTTTACGCGTGGTTTTTGATCCAAACTGATTGTGATCATCGTTCCTTATTCCAGTAGAAATAGTAACCATACTAGTGGGCCGATATTCATAAAGAAGAAAAGAGCCGTCAATGATAGATTCGTCATTATTAACTCTATTTTTTTCTTTTTCAAAACCAAAGGCTATTTTATTGAATTGATTGAGATTAATATTTCCTTGGTACCTGAAAGAATCTCTTCTTCCGCTCGCACCAAAGGTTAGTAAATTATTTGTATAATAATCTCGGCTTACATCGGACTGAGAAATTAATATACTACTCTGAAGTCTTGCATTAAAGGATTGGAATGAAGCAGAAGCAGATCCTATAAATTGTTCAGTATTGCTTTTTTCATTTCCATCTTGAACACCTGTGATAAAACCATAGCTATCGTACTCAACCTCAGAATCTACATAGGACAGCGAACCCCTTAAGGTTAAGGATTTAAAATCAAGGGCCCCATTCAGAGAATAAGACTCGCTGTTGAATGGATCCTTTTCAGTATTTCCATCAGCTTTATCTGCCTTGCTAATGCCATTAATGGAGGTTTCCCCGGCGGTTAATCTTAATTGACCCAGCGATCCTAAAAAATTAATATTAGCATTGTGTCTTCTTAATCCAAAAGATCCAACTTCAGATGAAATATCAATTGAATCTTCGGTAGGTCTCCTCGTAAAGATACTAACGACTCCACCTATAGCATCAGAACCCCAGAGCGTAGATTGAGAACCTTTTAATACCTCAATAGATTCAATATTTGCTGTATCTAAATAATCAAAATTATATCCGCCTGCGGGCGAAGAAGCGTCATTAACGGGAACGCCGTCAATTAAAACAAGCGTTTGCGAACTTGCGGCACCTCGGATTCTTACAGTTCCTACACCTCCGAAGCTGCCGTTTTGTTTTGTTGTGACTCCGGGACTTGAGGCTATTGCATCAATCGCATAAATATACCCGCGTTCCCTAATCCTCTCTCTCGAGATAATATAAATACTCGAGCTGATATCCTTTGCTGCAGTTGGAATTCGGACACTGCTTACAATGATTTCCTGTATTCCCTTTAATCCCTGAGACTCTTCAGCATGAGAGGCTCCGAGATGAAAAAAGCTTAACAGAAATAGAAAATAAAAAAAATAAAAAGTCTTCATGGGTGCCTCACAAAACGACATTAATAAAAACAGCACGAGGCTGACATTAAACTAGTCGCTTCAAAGGAAGTTCCTGCTCAAAGACTGGTCCCGGTCTAGAACGAACGACATAATGGCAGGTTTCCTGACTTAAAGATCGTAGCTTGAGGTCGCCTTACCAGAAAATCCAGTGACATAAATGACCTCTTACTTCTTAAACACAGTTGCGGGTACAGTATAGGCGTCTAACCTATTTCCCTTTTAACTTTAAAAAGCACCATTAAGATTCTTTTTATTTAGTTTTTAAAAAAATATCAACCTAATTTTTTTAATATTATCATTAGCATTATTAAAGTGTGTTTTGTGTGTAACTTAAGCAATAGCAACAAAGTATGCCAGTGGAAATAATAAGACTTTAGTTAACTTAAAGTTTTTTAAAGACACCTAAGAACAGGGCCTGATTGATAATTTATATCAGTAATCACCTTCTTTTAAGATGGAGCGGGCGAAGAGATTCGAACTCTCGACCCTCACGTTGGCAACGTGATGCTCTACCACTGAGCTACACCCGCTTGATAAAATTATTGTGACAATATTTGAAAGTTAAGAATATGTAAACAAACATAATTATAAAGTTATTTAACTATTATAATCATATTAAATATAATAAGATTGAAAACAAATGAAAAAACAAGATCAAAGAATACAGCTAGTAGCCTCAACAGATTTTCGTAATGATGTTGATAGCTGGCGCAGAGAGCAAAATGATCTACCATCTCATTCTGAAGCGATAAGGAGACTGGTTAAAATTGCGCTGCGCTCAAAGGAAAATGAAATGATGAAAATGATTGTAGCAATAATAAGGCCACATAAATACGAAGAGGTTCGTAACGCACTAATCGACATAGGAATAGAAGGACTTTCAGCCACAGAGATTAGAGGCTTTGGAAGGCAGAGGGGGCAAACAGAGATATATAGAGGGGCAGAATATAAAACAACCGAGGTCCCGAAGATAAAAATTGAACTTGTAGTACCTGCAACAAAATTAGATCAGGTAGTTAACACAATAACGAAAAGCTCTGAAACTGGAAAAGTTGGAGACGGAAAAATCTTTATAACTAATGTCGACCAGGCGATAAGAATAAGAACTGGTGAAACACAAGATGATGCAATATAGAAATGGTTTCTGAGAATCCCAATAGTAAAGATGCAAATATGAGCTCCGTCAATGGAGAAATTATTATCAATGTAGTTACAGAAAACTTTATGTCTGATGTAATTGAAAAATCAAAAGAAATTCCTGTAATAGTTGATTTCTGGGCTCCTTGGTGCGAGCCCTGCAAACAGTTGACCCCAATAATAGAAAAATTGATTTTAGAGCAAAATGGCAGGGTGATACTTGCAAAAATGAATATCGAGGAATCTCCTGAGGTTGCTCAACAGCTAAAAATTCAGTCCATACCTGCCGTGATGGCTTTCCATGATGGTCAGCCTTTGGACGGTTTTGTTGGAGTACAACCAGAAAAAAATATTTCAGAGTTTATACAAAAAATAGCAGCAAAAAATAACTCATCCTCTATTGATCAGGATTTCTTAATTGCAAAAACTGAATTAGAAAATGAAAATTTTCATGAGGCGTCTTTAATCCTTTCAAATATTATAAATATTGAACCAAAAAATATCTCTGCAATCTCTTTGCTTTCTAGATGCCTTATAAGGCTGGGCAAGCTTAATGAGGCCTTGGAGATAATTGAAAACCTACCAGATGAAGCTTCCAAAAATCAGGACTATGTGTCCGTCTGTTCTGAAATCGATCTCTTAAGGAAGGCTGAAAAGAGACCTTTTGATAAAAATGAAGAAAATAATCTGCGTACTAAAATTCAAGAAAATCCTAAAGACCAACAATCTAGATTAGATCTATCAGTTTTACTTGCGACTTCCGGAAATAGCCAAACCGCAATAGAAGAGCTTTTAGTTATGATAGAAATGGATCTAAAGTGGAATGATAGTGCGGGGCGCAAGCAGCTTATAGAAATTTTTAGTGCCCTAGGAGACCAAAGTGAGCTCGTTATTGAGGGGAGGAAGAGATTATCGTCTTTGCTTTTTAATTAGTCATGAAGTCATTAAAAGAATATAAAAATATTGAAGAGCTTCCTCCCAAACTATCTATTTTTCCTCTTCCAGGAGCCCTATTGTTACCTAGAACTCAATTGCCCTTAAATATTTTTGAGCCAAGATATCTTGAAATGGTTGATGATGCATTAACGAGCAATAGATTAATTGCAATGATACAGAATCAATCTGATAATAAGGATAGTTTATTTAAAGTTGGCTGTGTGGGGAAAATTACGTCCTATAGTGAGCTAACAAATAATAGAATAGTAATAACGTTGACGGGTGTATGCAGATTCTCTGTTGGTCAAGAGCTTGAGGTTGTTACCCCATACAGACAATTTCAGGTTAACTACGAACAGTTTGCGAATGATCTTTTGAAAGGCTTTGGTGAAAAAAATGTCAACAGAGAGGGGCTTTTAGTATGTTTAAAGAAATATTTAGATCAGAATAACCTCGAGGTAGACTGGAATTCAATAAAAAATTCCCCAACAGAGCTTTTAGTTAACTCACTATGCTTGCTAAGCCCATACAGGCCCGAAGAAAAACAAGCACTGCTTGAGGCTCAAGATCTTTCTGAAAGAAATGAAATATTAATAGCTATGACGGAAATGTCATTATCATCCGAATCCGGAACAGAAAAAATACAGTGAGGAAAAATGACTAAAGAAATAGATAAAAAGTTATTAGAAATATTAGTTTGTCCCTTAACAAAAGAAACCCTTATTTGGGATAAAGACAATCAAGAGTTAATAAGTAAAAAAGCAGGTCTGGCTTACCCGGTCAGAGACGGAATACCTATAATGTTAGTTGATGAAGCAAGAAAAATTAGTTAGATAATTTTTGATCCTGCAGGTTTCTCCATCAAAAGACTTGGTTTATCAAGAGCTCCGCCCGAAGCCTCGTTTAAAATCAACTTCTTTAAAAAAAAATTTCCATTAGCGGCCTTCATCAAATTCCTCCTAACTCCTTTTGCTACCGAAGAATTTGCTATAAAAATGTCATTAATAAAGCCTACCCCATCAACAAAAGCATCGCTTTCTATTTTTCTTTTTTTTTGGAAGGCTGTGATAGATGGGCATGATATAATATCTAAACCAAGCTTTCTTGACTCAATAAGGCCATCGGCTATGTAGGCAAGGTCTCTTAGGCTTTGATTCCAAGCTTGTCCAGCCAATGGATGCATGGATCGAGCAGCTTCTCCAGTGAGAATATTTCTATCGAAGAAAATTAGTTTGCATTTTGTTTTTATTAGAGGAAAGTTCTTTGGCTCAGAAAATATTTTTATATCCCCCAGGTAGTTAGAGCACATTTCATTTAGTCTTCTTTCTAACTCCCCTTTGGCTGATAAAATTTTATCAATATTTTCAGTTTTTTCGGTCCAGACTAAGGATGTATAATTTTCTTCCTTTTTCTTTTCCATTGGCAGAAGTGCAAGGGGGCCGTTATTAAGAAAGAACTGATAGGCATGACCTTGATGTTTTTTGCTATGCTCAAGCGTTGCAGTTATTGCGGTTTGGCCATAGTTAAAAGTGTTGTACTTAACTTGAAGGAATTCTTGAAGAGTAGTGTCCAATCTTTCAGTAAAAATAATAATTTTAGCCCTTACAGCTTCCTGGCTGCTAAGAATAACCCTTGAAAAAGTGCTACCATTAATTACCTGGACTACATCCTCTTTAATTATATTTTTATTAATTAAACTTAGATTACCCCTTATGGCTTCTTCGATTAAGCTATGCTCGACGATAAAGGCAATATTTTCTTCTAGATCCTCGGCATCAAAGATAACCTTGCTCTTTATCTTGATGTCAGAAACCCCTCCCTCAAAAACTATCATTTTTGTAACCTTTTGATAATTAAATTCTAAACCAAGGGCTGTGAGCATATTTATTGTGGAAGACGTTAGGGCAAGAGCCCTTGAATCTTTCTTTCTTTTTGAGTGTTTTTGTTTTCCTTGAATATTAATAAAACTCATGTTGCAGTGGTCAGCAACAAGGCACATTATCTGAGCGGTAAGTCCATTCCCCACAATAACAATATCAAAATTATTTTCTTTCATGATAGTCCTAATAGTATAGTTCTGTATTAGTTTAAATTAAATTAACATTTAAGCAAAAAAGTTCTTGCAGATTGTCGTGTTAGCAAGTGATTATCAATCTGATTCGTTAATTTTTTTTAATTTAACTTAGTGGTGCACTAAAAAATGAGTATTATCAAAAAGATAATAGCCCTTCCGTCCAAAGTGCTTCTTATTTTGAAAGGGTTTATTTATAGAGCTCTTTTAAGAATAACGAACTTTGTCTTGGGTCTTTTATATATATCGTTTGGGATAATAATTCTTATTGCGCTAGTTTCACATAATGGATTAGATGAAAGCTTAAACACAATATCAGATAGCCCACCCGAAAACTTATTAGGACTACCTGGCTCATACGCGTCTGACATTATTGTTCAAATGTTTGGATTACTATCAATACTTATTCCAGTTAGTATAATAGTCTTTGGATTTTATAAAATTATTAAAAGACTAAAAAAGCCTTGGATCAAGCTATCCTTTATTTCTTTTGGATTAGTTTTTCTTACTGCCTCATTTGCTAAAATCTCTAATGCCGGAGGCTTAGTTGGGTTAATTTTTATGGGAGAGATTGAATCTTTGATGCATAAGGTTAGTGTTCGGATAAATTTAAATCTATTAGAGGTTGATGCATTTATTTATAGTTTTTATTTTAGCTTAACCCTTTTTGGATGCCTTCTAATAACGTCAGGACTTTTCCCTAGCGTTGCTAAAAAAAATATAGCCCAGATGAATGAAGGTATTGAAACTGAAAAAGAAGATTATGAAACTTCAGCTGGGGCTACTAAGGCGGGAAGAAAAAGCCGACTTTTCTCTTCGCGAAGGAGGAGGATTGCAAAAGCAAAGCAAAATAGTTACCTAGAAAATAAAAAAATTGAGTCAGAAAAAAGTATTAATGGTTATGTCCTTCCCCGCCTAGACTTGTTAAGCGAAATTTCAGAGGAAAGGAAAGAAAAAAGAATTTCAGAAAATCAAATTAATAAAAACAAAGATCTCCTTGCCAAAACACTTGATGATTTTGGTATAAATGGAAAAATAATCAGCGTACAGCCCGGTCCGTTTGTGACTCTATATGAGCTCGAGCCTGCACCCGGCGTAAAGTCCTCAAGAGTTATATCCCTTGCTGACGATATCTCAAGATCCATGAGTTCAACTTCCGCGAGAATTGCAGTTATTCCAGGAAAAAATTCAATTGGTATAGAGCTGCCAAACTATAGTAAAGAAACTGTCTATTTAAGAGAAATAATAGAAAGCAACCTTTTCCAAAAAAAGGAAGGGGGCATACCTCTTGGTCTGGGGAAAAATATTGGAGGAGGAGCAACAATTGCAGACCTCTCCAAAATGCCTCACCTTATGATCGCAGGTACAACGGGCTCTGGAAAGTCAGTTGGGATAAATGGAATGATTTTATCTATTTTATACAGGTTTAGGCCAGATGAATGTAGGCTAATTATGGTTGATCCTAAGATGATAGAACTATCTGTATACGATGGAATACCCCACCTTTTAACTCCCGTTATAACCAGCCCAAAAAAAGCTGTGGTCGGATTAAAATGGGTAGTTAAAGAGATGGATGATAGGTATAACAGGATGTCAAAGCTTTCTGTGAGAACAATGGAGGCCTTCAATACAAAGGCTGAAGACTATAGAAATAAAGGTAAAAAATTTATAAGAAAAGTTCATACTGGATACGATAATGAGACAGGTCAGCCCCTTTATACAGAAGAAGAAATCGAACCAGAAAAAATGCCTTTTATTGTTGTCATAATTGATGAAATGGCAGATCTTATGCTTGTTGCAAGGAATGATATTGAACATTTGGTTCAAAGCCTTGCTCAAAAAGCCAGAGCTGCTGGAATTCATTTAATTATGGCAACCCAGAGACCTTCGGTTGATGTCATAACAGGAACAATTAAAGCAAATTTTCCAACAAGGATAGCATTCCAGGTTGCATCCAAAATAGATAGTCGAACAATATTAAATGAAATGGGAGCTGAGCAACTCCTAGGCAGGGGTGATATGCTGTATATGTCAGATGGTGGTAAGGTTGTTAGAGTCCATGGACCTTTCGTTTCTGACACAGAGGTAGAAAGAGTTGTTGGTTTTATAAGGAAACAAGAAACGCCCGAATATATAGAGTCAATAACAAGGGATGAAGAAGTAATGACTGGGTCTTCCCCCTCCCAAGGTGACACAGGTGACGCTTTATTTAGCCAGGCTGTCTCTATAATTATTAAAGATAAGCGGGTATCAACAAGCTACGTACAAAGAAAGCTTCAGATAGGCTACAATAGGGCAGCTAGAATAATTGAAGAAATGGAAGAAAAAGGTATTATTTCAGGTCCAAACTCTCAGGGTAAAAGAGAAATTATAGGCCGGGAGGACTAATGCAAAAAATAAAGATCTTTTTTCTTTTTCTTCTTTTAATTTTTTCTTTACCCTCCCCAACTTTGTGCAAAGAAAGGGTTATTACTTCGCCAGAGACATGGTCCAGGTCTTTTGAGAATTATTTATTTAATCTTGGATCTGTAACTGGAAAATTTTCACAGATAGACCAGATTGGAAGAATTACAAAAGGTAGTTTCTGGTCTAACGGAAAGGGTTCAATAAAGTTTAATTATGATCCGCCTTCTACTTTATTAATAGTTATTAAGGATGGAATTTTTTTAATAAGGGAGGGCTCAGATAATTCAATAAGCCGCTACTCTATTAAGGAAAACCCGCTCTCAAAACTATTTTCTAAAGAGTTTTCTTTAAAAAGTTTTGTGGTCAATGAAATAGAAATAAAGGGAGGGATTGGAACGATGGAGTTAAGAACAAAAAAAGACTCAGTAAGAAATTCTATCATCCTAACCGGTGATTACCCTAAGCCCCTATTAAGACAATGGAAATTAATTGATTCGCAAAATAAAGAGACTTTAGTTTTTTTCTCAAAGATTAGAAAATTTGATTTTTTAGATGAAAGTTTCTTTAATATAGATTAATAACAAACTACAGGAACTGCTATACATAATTCACAGTCAAATATTTTTTGAGGGGATATACGATGCATAAAGATAAAAAACTGATTAAAACAACAAGAAGAAAATTCATTTCAGGGGTTGGTTTTGTTGCCGCAGGTTTTGCCTTGAAGCCATTCAATTTATTTGCTCAAGATGAATCTGTTACATTTAACCTATATTGCCCTGAAGATTATTTATCAAAAAAACTTCTGTCAAAAATTAATAAAATGATTGAACCTGAAATTAATGAAGTATGCTATAGCGCGTCATCCAATTTTGAATTAAGCGATGCTTCTTATGATGTTATTGTGGGTAGGGATTCATCAATTGAAAATTTAATAGACGAAGAAAAATTACTTGAGCTTAACAATGATTTAATTTCTAACAGGTCCTTTATTGATAAAAAGTTCCTTAACTCTTCTTTTGATCCTGAGAGAAAATTTAGTATTCCGCTATCTTATGGTGCTATAGGGATCGCTTACAGGAAGAGCAAGTTCTCTGAGCCACCCTCAACCTGGAGATGGTTACTAGATTCTGATAAATACGCTGGTAAAATTGCCCTTATTGGTGATGGGAGAACACTGATACAGCTAGCCCTTAAATATATGGGTGTTAGCTTAAACACAAATGATCCTCTGTGGATCAATCAGGCGGAAAAACTGTTAAAAAGACAAAAAGAGAATATTAAAGATTTTGGACAGAGTAATGGAAAAGAATTATTGATTAACGGTGAAGTTGATATAGCTGTTTTAAGCAATGAAGATTATAAAACAATTAACGATAGTGATATTGAATTTACCTTCCCAAGGGAGGGTAGTCTTATATGGCAAGATTGCGCTTCTATCTTAAAATCCTCATCACAGCCCAATGAATCACACGCTGTAATTAATTCCCTTTTAGAACCTGAAAATGGAAAATTACTTGCTGAAAATCTTCAATTTGCCACACCAAACCTCATGGCACTAGATATCTGTAAAGATAGCTATAAAGAAGATCATACAATATTTCCAAATACCCAAATAATTGAGCGCTTTGAAGATACGTCTATAATTATGGATTTTGATTATGAAATGATGATTGAAGAAATGTGGGATAATATCTTAGATGCTTAGGCTCTAAAATGACTATTCGAATATTAAGCTGGAATATTAATTCTGTTCGTTTACGAATAGATTCTCTCCTAAAAATAATAAAAAATTATCAGCCAAATATAGTTTGTCTCCAAGAAACGAAATGCCCTAACGACAAATTCCCCTATGAAAGTCTTGCGGAATCGGGCTTAAAAAATATCTATTCAAATGGGATAAAAGGCTACCATGGTGTTTGTATCGCGACCAGTCTTCCGGTTGAAAGTTTTGAGCAAAAGAATTTTTGTAAAAAAGAAGATGGCCGTCATATCTCAGTAAAAGTTAATGTAGAAAATAAACTCCTGACTGTTCATAATTTCTATGTCCCTGCCGGAGGTGATGAGCCAGACCCCATCATTAATGAAAAATTTAGACATAAGCTTGATTTCTTGGATGAAGCAACTAAATGGCTTAATTCAATCAAAGATAAGAATGGTTTGGTCGCACTTGTGGGTGATTTAAATATTGCTCCCCATGAAAATGACGTTTGGTCACACAAGCAGCTCCTTAAAATTGTGAGTCATACACCTGTAGAGGTTGAGAGACTTAATAAATTTAAGGCTTCTTATGGTTTCATAGATTCTATAAGAAATTTTTACCCCACCAATAAAAAGATATACAGCTGGTGGAGTTATAGGTCTAAGAACTGGGAAGAATCAAATAGAGGTAGACGATTGGATCATATATGGGCAAGCCCAGAATTAAATAAACTAATTGAGTCAGTGTCAATTGAAAGATCTATTAGGGGGTGGGAGCGTCCTTCAGATCATGTACCTCTGATTGCTGATTTTAAGTTATAGCTT
>Ga0209709_10000263_pt1 | contig 50931 bp, 50 predicted proteins | sample ArcticOcean_MG_C_2_FD_187435 | JGI IMG/M metagenome (GOLD analysis project Ga0209709, IMG submission 187435) | Marine microbial communities from western Arctic Ocean - ArcticOcean_MG_CB4_136 (SPAdes) (version 2) | ecosystem: Environmental > Aquatic > Marine > Oceanic | place: Arctic Ocean... | reverse complement strand
TTTAATAAATTATAAATATTTTCTTTACTATGCAGGTCTCTAAGATCAGGTGTATTTGGTGAAGATATGTTTATAGTTATGTAATCAGATAATACATAAACTTTTTTAAAACACTCAACATAGTCAGTAATTCGTTTATCACCTTTTGATTCCTTGTTGGCTCCAATATTGACTCCAACAACGCCCTTATACTTTCTAGATTCTAATTTTTTTACTAGATAATCTACCCCTTTATTATTAAACCCTAAGCGATTAATAATTGCATTTTCTTTAAATACTCTAAAAATTCTTGGTTTTGGGTTTCCGTCTTGAGCTAAGGGTGTAACTGTTCCAACTTCAATAAAACCAAATCCTAGCGCTCCAAGAGAATCTATAAAGTCTCCATTTTTATCCAAACCTGCGGCGATTCCCAATCTATTAGTAAATGTAAGATTATTTAATGTGTATGAATCTAAATGAGTATTCTTGCTTGTAAAAAAATTAATTAACCCTAAGTTATGAACAATCTTTAAACCATTCAATGAAATAGAATGAGCTATCTCTGGTGAGAAGAGTCTTAAAATTGAAAATAGAAATTTCAACTTATTAATGCTTGAATGGATTTAAGAATATCTTTATTGATATCTTTATTGGCTAGAGCTAATGAAATGGTTGCCTCCACATATCCCTGCTTGCTCCCACAGTCAAATTTTGCACCCTTGTAGGATGAGGCTATAACCTTCTCTGAATTCAATAAATCCCTAATGGCATCTGTTAGTTGTAATTCTCCACCTGATCCAGGCAGTATTTTTTTTAACGAACTGAAAATTGCTGAAGTCAGGATATATCTGCCACATACAGCTAAATTAGATGGCGCTTCCTCAATTGTTGGTTTTTCAATAATTTCATGAATTTCATAGGTTGAATCTGAGATTTTTGTTGCATCAATAACTCCATAATTAGGTAGCTTTTCATCAGCCACTTCATTAATTGCAATAACTGAGCTTGAGGTTTCGTTATAAAGATCAGCTAACGTTTGCAGGCAACTCTTTCCATCAGCAATAAATAAATCATCTGGAAGAAGGATTGCTATAGCTTCATCCTCTTCAGTAAGGCATTTTTCAGCTAATGATATGGCGTGACCAAGGCCTTTTTGTTCATTCTGATCAACAAAAGTAAATTTAATATCTTTAAACTTTTCAGGATTAATAGATTGAATATATTCGCCTTTGCCATGTCTTAAAAGTGATTCCTCTAAGTCTTTATTTTGAAGAAAATGTTTTTTAATAGCTTTCTTTGCATGACTGGTAATAAAAATAATTTCTTTTACACCTATATCTATAGCTTCCTCAACAGCATATTGCAGCAAAGGTTTATCAATTATTGGAAGCATTTCTTTAGGAATGGCTTTTGTTGCTGGTAAAAACCGAGTACCAAGGCCTGCTACCGGTAAGATTGCTTTAGTAACTTGTTTCATTAAATTGCTATTTTCCTTAAGATTTTAGTAAGCATACCAAAGATTAACCCAGATATAAGCCCCCCAAGATGGGCATAGTTAGCAATAGAGCCAAAACCAAATAATTCGAGAACTCCCATAAATCCTAATGCTAGCCAAATGATCATAAATATATATATTGCAGGTGGAAGACCGTAACGTTCTTTGTTTGAATCTAGCTCTATTAAAAAGCAATATCCAAGCAATCCGTAAACTACTCCTGATAATCCTCCAAATAATGAAACTCCACTCCAAAGATATTCAATATAATTACTAGTAATGCCTGAGAAAATAACTAAACAAAGAAATAAGAGTCTGCCATCAAGCATCTCAATTTTAGATCCTAATATGAATATCCAGAGCGCATTAAAAGCTAAATGGCTCAATGAGAAATGAATAAATATAGGCGTTATAAGTCTCCACCAATCATTTTGAATAAAGTAAGTCTGATTAAACGTTACAAACTCTAAATAAAGTCCTGATCGTTGAAAATCTAGAAAAGATAAATTTCTAATAATTTCAAAATTGAGTCCAAAGTTAGAAATAACTGTTATGAGTGTAGCTATAACAATTATAGGAATATGAAAATTTTTTATATTCAAGAAATAGAATTGTTTTTAGTGATGTCTAAACTCCATCCAAGTTTTTCTCTGCAAGCCTCAAAGAAATCATTATCCTTTGGATGAACAAGCTTTAAAGATTTATTCATCTTTTGAATATTAACAACTGTTTCGTATTTTGCTGAAATATCATCTTGACCATCTGCACATATTTTAGCTTCATCCAGAGGGCCGCTTAATAATTTTATTTCTATTTTCTGATCAGAGGAGATAATAAATGGTCTTGATGAAAGGCTCTGCGGCATCATGGGTATGATGCTCCAAACATCTAAACTTGGATGAATAATAGGACCGCCTGCTGATAAAGCGTATGCAGTTGAGCCTGTTGGTGTTGCAATAATGAGTCCATCTGATCTTTGTTCATAAACTGGCTTGCCATCAACGCTGAGCTGATAACGCATTAATTGTGCATATGATCCTGAATGAATAACTATTTCATTGAGTCCAAATAATGTCTTATCAAGGAAATTTGCTGAAACCAAAGATCTATCTTCTATTTCATAGTTACCTTGCAAAATATCTTGAATGATAGATTCAAAATTATCTATATTTACATCTGTTAAAAACCCAACAGCTCCAAGATTAATACCTAATATTGGAGTTTCATACTCTAAAAACTTTCTTGATGAGCTTAGTAAAGTTCCATCTCCACCAAAGACTATAAGTAGATCAATTGTTTGAGCAAAATCTTCTGAAGTTAGCTCAGTGATAAGATCATTTTTGACCTCTGCACCAGCTTCAATAAAAATTTTATTAGTATATTTAGAAAGAATAGGTAATAGGGAATCAAGGAATAGGACGTCACCATCTTCCTGATTTTTTTTAACTACGATACCTATATTTTCAAACATAATGAGGCATTATACTCCCTGATAGATTGGAAAATAAATATATGCACCTAACAAATAAAATTAATGAGTTTTTAAGTCTTATTCAAGAAGCTAATAAGATTGTTATTTTAACTGGCGCTGGTATTAGTACTGAGTCTGGTCTGCCTGACTTTAGAAGTGATGATGGTTTTTGGACAAAAAATAAACCTATATTATTTAAAGAATTCTTAAAAGATGCAGAATCTAGAAGACTTTCATGGGAGAGAAATTTGGAGTTAAAAGAAAAACTTAAATCAATAAAACCAAATACAGGACACTTCTTTGTTAGAGATTTAATTAACACCTCAACAAATCATCATCTTATTACACAAAATATAGATGGCTTGCATTCAATGGCGGGCCTTGATGAGAAAAAAATTATTGAAATTCATGGGAATGCTACTAAAGCATCCTGCCTAAATTGCTTTAAAGAATTTGATCCAAGCATATTTCATAAATCTGTTATTAATCATCTTGAGGTTCCAGATTGCAGTGACTGCGGCTCATTAGTAAAGGTTTCAACTATATCATTTGGTCAACCGATGAATGAAAAAGACCATACAAATGCAATGTATTTAACCCAAGCAGCTGATTTATTTATTTCAATAGGAACTTCATTAAGTGTGCAGCCAGTGGCTAAATTACCTGAATTGGCAAAAAAAAATGGATCTAAACTAGTTATTCTTAATAGGGACGCTACCCCATTAGATCATCAAGCGGATGTGGTTATAAATGCAGAATTGCAGGATATTTTTTTAAAAATATCTAAAAATTTATCAATCGTGCATTAAAGCAGCTCGTCCCATTATCCTACCTTCCTTTAAGTCTATCAGAGTTTGGTTCGCCTCTGATGCGTGCCTTCTCTCAACAGGAATAGGATCAATTTTACCCTCTCTAACTAATTTCATAAGCTCTTTTAAATTCGATAAGCTACCCACATAAGAACCTTGAATATTTCTTTCCATTAAAACCATCATTGGTAGCGGATGATTTAACTCACCTCCAAATAGCCCAACTATAATATACCTGCCGCCCTTTCTTAAAAGATTAGTAGCAAATCCAGTTGATAAATCAGAACCAACAAAATCAATTACTGCGCTAACACCTCCGGTAATTGCATGAATTCTTTGTGCTGCATCTTCATCTCTTGAATTTATTGCGTGAGAAGCTCCACTTTCTAAAGCTAAGTTTAGTTTAGCCTCATCAACATCAACAACAATTGGCTGAACGTTAAAAGCTGCTTTAGCAATTTGGATACCCATCATTCCAAGCCCTCCTGCACCAACAATTACGAGTGAGTCAGCAGAGTCTTTTATGTTTGCTTTTTTTAATGCTGTATATGCAGTCAATCCAGAACAAGCATAACTTCCAGCTAAGTGATCAGGAGTATTTCCAGCATCCATAAGATATCGAGAATGAGGCGCAATAACATGGTCACCAAAACCTCCACCTTTTTGCACACCTAAAACAGGGCCTCCGGAGCATAAATGCTCATCACCGGAACTGCATACATTGCATTCATTACAACCTATCCAAGGATAGATAACTCTTTTATCGCCAATATTTATATCTTTAGCATCAGGACCAAGTTCAATTACTTCACCAAATATTTCATGGCCTAAGGTATAGGGCATCTGAAGCGGTAAAGGTAATTTATTTCCACCACCAAGATCAAAAGCGCCTTCATGAATATGCACATCTGAATGGCATACCCCACAAGCAATTGTTTTTAGTAAAACTTCTTCACCCTGAGGTTTAGGTGTATCAAATTCATTAAGCTCTAATGGCTTTCCTGATTCAACTACTTGATATGCTTTCATTTGAATTCCTTTTTAAATAGTAAATTAAATTTATAAATACTAATTTATCATAATTATTTTGTAATCAAGTAAACATTTAATTTATTGCCATAGTTTTACTTAGACTAGAAAAATCTATATTTGTCCTTACAATGGGATTGAAATTAAAAATTTAGGAAACTAGTTAAATGGAACATTTAGAATCTTTTAGAGCAGAAGTAAAAGAGTGGCTTGAGGAAAACTGCCCACCTTCAATGAGAACCGGAGCAAAGGTTGATGCGAGTAGTGCAACTGATGAGGTTTGGGGTGGAAGAAATGCTGTTTATAAAAACCCAGAATCTAAACTTTGGTTAGATAGAATGGGGGCTAAGGGTTGGACAATGCCAACTGTTGCAAAAGAGTATGGTGGTGGTGGTCTTTCTAAAGAAGAAACTAAGATTTTAAATGAAGAATTATGGTCAATAGGTGCTAAACAAGCATTATTGAGTTTTGGTATCTGGATGTTAGCTCCTGCACTTTTAGAGTATGCAAGCGAAGAGCAAAAGAGATTACATATTCCAAGAATCATCAAAGGTGAAATTAGATGGTGTCAAGGTTACTCAGAACCAGGGTCTGGATCTGACTTAGCAAGTCTATCTACTAAAGCAGAAGATATGGGAGATCATTATTTAGTTAATGGTCAAAAAGTTTGGACTTCCTATGCAGATCAGGCAGATTGGATTTTCGCTCTAGTTAGAACTGGACCTCAAGAACCTAAGCATACTGGCATTAGTTTCTTGCTGATTGATATGGCTACTGAAGGTGTTAGCACTAAGCCAATTACACTTATAAGTGGTAAATCGCCTTTTTGCGAAACGTTCTTTGACAATGTAAAAGTTCCAAAAGAAAATTTAGTTGGAGAGGTGAATGCTGGTTGGACAATAGCAAAAGCATTGCTGCAGCATGAAAGAAACTTTATATCTAATTTTGGCCTTGCTGGCGCTGCTTCTGGTGGCGGTAATGACGTTGTAACTCTTGCTAAGAAACATTTTGGTGAAGAGGATGGCAAGATTGCAAATGGTATATTTAGATCTGATGTAACTACACATAAAATGAAAGAACATGCCTTTGGATTAACTCTAAAAAGAGCTGGTGATGAGGGTGGTAAAGCTTCAGCTGTAGCCTCAATGTTTAAGTATTATGGAACTGAACATAATAAGAAGAGACATGAAATGATGATAGCTGCTATGGGTTCAAATGGTGTTGCTTGGGATGGTGATGAATATGATCAAGAGGAAAAAGACCTCACCAAAGCATGGCTCAGAACAAAAGGAAATTCAATTGAAGGTGGTACTTCTGAGGTTCAATTGAATGTTATATCTAAAAGAGTTCTAGGTCTTCCTAGTTAAATATTTAAGACATTTTCAAGGAAAATAATAATGAAACTAATACTTAATGAAGAGCAACAAATGCTTAAAGACTCTGCAAAAGATTTTGCAGAAAATAGAACTCCAGTTAATCATTTTCGATCACTAAGGGATGATAATGATCCTCAAAATTGGGATAAAGAAGTTTGGAAAGAAATGGTTGAGCTTGGTTGGTCTGGAATTTTAATTCCAGAAGAATTTGGTGGATCAGATTTTGGTCTTGCTGGTATAAGCGTAATTATGCAAGAGATAGGGAAAACTCTTACTCCATCACCCCTTCTAGCAACAGCAGTCTTGGGAGCATCAGCTATTAATACTTTTGGAACTCAAGAACAAAAAGCAGAATATCTTCCAAAGATAGCTTCAGGAGAAATTACTACAGCTCTAGCGGTTGATGAGGAAAGTCATCATGCACCATCAAATACTCTTACTAAAGCCGAGCTAGTTGGAGATGAGTGGGTAATTAATGGTAAAAAGAAATTTGTAGTCGATGGTTCAAGTGCTGATGTTTTAATTGTTTTAGCTAGAACTTCTGGTGTTAAAGGTGAGAATGCAGGCCTTACTTTGTTTATTCTTAATGCAAATCAAGAAGGTGTTGAGGTTATTAAAACAGACATGGCTGATTGCAGAAACTATGCAAATATAGTTTTTGATAACGTTTCATTAGCTAAAAAAGCTTTATTAGGAGATCAAGAGTCTGGTGGCGAAGCTATTGATAAAATTTTAGATGAAGGAAGAATAGCTTTATCTGCAGAAATGCTTGGTAACTCAGAAGCGGCTTTTGAAATGACACTAAATTATTTAAAAGAAAGAAAACAATTTGGAGTTTTAATTGGAACCTTCCAAGCACTTCAACACAGAGCAGCCGAGATGTTTGTTGAAATAGAGCTAACTAAGTCTGCTGTTATGGCAGCTATGCAGGGTGCTGATGAGAATAATAACGACCTTCAAAGAATGGCGAGTCTTGCTAAATCTATTGCAGGAGAGACTTTATATTTAGTTTCCAATGAATCCGTACAGATGCATGGTGGAATTGGTGTAACGGATGAGTATGATATTGGTTTTTATATGAAAAGAGCTAGAGTTGCTGAAGTTATTTTTGGCGGAGCTAACTTTCACCAAGAAAGATACGCAAATTTAAGCAATTTCTAATAAATCTAACAGCAATTTATCTAATTGTTATAATAAATATCTCTTTTAGCCGAGAGATTAATTATGAATTATTTTAAATCTAACTTAATTGGCATTATCAGCCTTGTTTTAATTCTTACTGAATTAATTATTGGGTTTTCAACTCTAGCAATAGTAAACATTCCTAGAATTGTTGTGCGCACCCAGCGTTTTAAAATTTTTCTGCATAATGTATCAAATACAATAGGTGAGCTAACCGTGCTCGGTCTTAAGTATATTATGCAGTTCATGTATGGAAAGCACTCTATCCAAATTATTAGTAATGATAAATTATCTACAGATGATTGGTATTTAGCTATGTCGAATCACAGTTCTTGGGCGGATATTTTTGTCATTCTCGTAGCTACAAATTATAGAATTCCATTACTTAAAATATTTATGAAAAAAGAATTATGGTGGATACCTTTTGTATTTCTTGCAAACAAAACTTTAAATATGCCTTTTGTCCATAGGCACTCTAGAGCCGAAATAGAGAAAAATCCTAATCTTAGGTACAAAGATTATGAAAATACTATTAAATCTTGTAAACGCTTTCACAGATCACCAACTACAGTTTTTAGTTACGCTGAAGGCACTAGGCATACTGATCAAAAGCATCAAGAACAAAACTCGCCTTATAAAAATTTACTAAAGCCTAAAGTTGGAGGGATTGCTACTGCTTTATCTGCTATTCCACAAATTAATAAATTATTAGACTTTACGATTGTTTATGAATCTAAAAAGAAAAGCTTTTGGTCGTTTTTAAAGGGTGAAATGAAAAATGTTAAAGTTCATATTCAAGAGTATGAAGTGCCTGAAAATCTAAAAAATAAGAACTATTTAAGCGATGAAGTTTATCGAAATAATTTTAAAGATTGGATCGATAACTTATGGATAAAAAAAGATAATATATTTGAAGAGCTAAAGTTCTAATTGCTTTTTTACAATAACCCAGCCATTGGAGTCTATGTAAATCCAGTTGCCTGGTCGTATCATCACCCCTCCAACAAAAATATCAGCTCCAAGAGTTCCTAAACCATTTTTATTTGTTTTTTTAGGAATAGAACCTTTTGCATATATTCCAATCGGAATAGTTTTTAGCACCTCAATATCTCTTACAAAACCATCTACAATAATTCCAATCCAGTTATTTTCTAATGCTTTTGCTGCAATTTGATCACCTATCATAGAAGCATGCTCTACCCCTTTTGCATCAATCACTAAGACTCTGTTATTGCCTGGTTGATTTAAGGTATCTTTAACTAATGAATTATCGTCTGGACAGATAATGGTTTCAATTTCACCTGAAAATATCTCTTCACCCCCGTAAGAGTTAAAGCTCAGACTGCCTACTTGAATCTTATCCGCATGCTCATCGCAAATATCAGGTACTGAAAAATTTAAACTATTACTCATCCTCTAATTTTAATACAATTAATTAACAATTGTTTATTTCTATATTGGTTTGAAAACTACAGAAGTTATTTAAACTGAGATAGAATAAATTCAATAAGTTTTAAAAAGTATTTATAAAAGATACAAATTAGGAGTAAAAAATATGAAATCACCAATATGTGAAATGTTTGATATCGAATTCCCAATGGTTGCGTTTAGTCATTGTAGAGATGTTGTTGTTGCTGTTTCAAAAGCAGGTGGAATGGGAGTATTGGGAGCGGTTGGGCATACTCCAGAAATGCTTGAACAAGATTTAAAATGGATTGATGATCATATTGATGGAATGCCTTATGGAGTTGATTTATTGGTACCTAATTCCTTTGAGGGAAAGGGTTCAAATAAAACTTCAGAAGATTTAAGAGATATGATTCCACAAGAATATAGAGATTTTAGAGCTGATGTTCTCAAACAATATGATGTGGATGGTGAAATTCTAAGAGGTGGCAGTGAAGCTAAAAATATTGAGCTTGCTTCTGATTCCAGGTTTGGTAAAAATTTAAGACAAGATGGGGCGAAAAAACTTTTAGAAGTTGCTTTTGCACATCCTATTAAACTAATAGCAAATGCATTAGGAGTTCCTCCCAAATGGATGCTTGATATGGGTAAAGAAAACAATGTAAAAGTTGCTGCTCTATTAGGTGCTAAAGAACATGCTATTAAGCAAGTTCAAGCTGGGGTAGATATTCTAGTAGTTTCTGGAACTGAGGGCGGTGGTCATTGTGGAAGTGTTTCTACAATGGTGTTGGTGCCTGAGGTAAAACGAGCTATCAAAGATTATGGCGATATACCAATCCTTGCAGCAGGCGGGATAGCAACTGGAGAGCAAATGGCAGGAGTTATGGCTATGGGCGCAGATGGAGTTTGGTGTGCATCAGTTTTCTTACCAACAATAGAAGCTGAAACTTCAGAAGTCATTAAAGAAAAAATGGTAAATGCGACATCTAGTCAAACTGTTCGTTCAAAGAGTAGGACTGGTAAACATTCAAGACAGCTTAAATCTGCATGGACAGATGCATGGGAATCTAAAGATGCTCCTGAGCCATTGCCTATGCCTCTTCAGACTATGATTAGTGAGCCAGCCTTAGCGGTAGTTAATAAGCAAGCTGAAATTGGTCATGAAGGAGCAAAACAGCTAGCAACCTATTGGGTTGGGCAAGGCATTGGATTAGTTGATGAAACTATTACAGCTGGTCAAACAGTTCAAAAATTTAAAGAGGAATTTATAGTCGGTTATGAAAGAATGACTTCACTCTTTGATGAATAGTTTTAAGATTTAACTAATAAAAATTCTATAGTTTTAAATAGTTGCCATTACCATAAAGCAAAGGGTCAGGCTCCTCGCTATTTAAGACTACATTATCTATAGATAAAATTAGGATTGAGTGAGTTGCGTAATCAACCATTTCTTCTATTTTACAAGTTATTATGGCTTGTGAATCTGGTAAAAAAGGCATTTGATTATCATCATAAGACCAGAAATCATTATCAAACCTACCGACATCTGAATCACTAGTGCTGCAAATTGTAGAAATTTCTTGTTGCGAAGAGCTCAATAGATTCACATTAACTAAATTGCCTACTTTTAAAGTTGTATGAATACTGGCTGATTTATTTATACAAGCCAATAAAGACGCTGGATCTATTGAAAGAGAAGTCATTGAAGAAACTGTTATGGCATTCTTACCAGCATTCACTGAATTAGAAATAATGCATACAGGATAGGCTAAGTTTCTAAGAGCTTTTATAAACTTGTCATGATTATTCATAGCGCAATTATATATAGTTTTATAAGTTAAATATTTTTTCTTAGAACAAATTCTAATACAGTCGCGTTGATGCAGTATCTGGGCATTCCATTAGGACCATCAGGAAATACATGACCAAGATGAATACCTGAACTTTTCGATCTTATTTCAGTTCTTCGCATACCGAAACTATTATCTTCAAGTTCATAGGTAGAATTTTGAACTGGACTTGTAAACGAGAGCCATCCAGAAGAAGAATTAAATCTATCTCTAGTATCAAATAATGCCACGCCGCTTAACTTATCTACAAATACTCCATCAGGTGTATTTTTAAAAATTTCATATTCCTGACAAAATCTTGAATCTGTGCCTTCATTAAAAGCAACGTTATAAGCCTCACTTCTACCTAATTTAAAAGCTCCAAAAAATTTATAAAATGCTTCGGGCTCGAGGTAGCCCTGATAACCAAATACTTCAGTTCCATCTTCTAAAAAGAGAATTGTAGGAGTGGCCCAAGTTGGAGTCTTAAGATTCAAGCCTTCAAGATTAGAAGCTAAACGAAATGACATAGCTATACTTCCTTTGTAGTCATTAGCGACATCTGCTTTAAAACTTTCACAATAAGGACAAAAACCTTCTGGCTCTATAATGACGATCTGTTTGCCTACTTGCAGCTTGCTATTATCTAGCTTAGCAATTTGATCATTTGTATTAAATTTAATTCCAGTAGAGTGATCAGGGCAATAGCCATTAGGATTTTTAGCTATGTAATCTTGATGATATTCTTCTGCATTGTAAAATTGATCAAGCTCTTTAAGCACTGTTTCTATTTGTCCATAGCCAGAATCTGAAAGCAATGCTTGAAAAGTATTCATTGTATTTTTTGCTACTTCTTTTTGATTATCGTTTTCATATAAAATAATGGAGCGATATTGAGTGCCTATATCGTTGCCTTGTCTATTAAGTTGAGTTGGATCATGGCTTTCAAAATAATGCTGGAGTAAGTCTTCTAGATTGATTAATTGAGAGTTAAAAGTAACTTTTACAACTTCTGCGTGATTATTGGGATTTGATCTATTTTTTAACTGAGTTATATCTCTGTAATTTGGCCTGACACCTCTTCCATCGGCATATCCGGAGATAGCTTTAATAACACCTGGAAGTGCTTCATAGCCCTTTTCTGCTCCCCAAAAACAACCAGATCCAAGTACTATGGATTCAATATGATTAGTGCTACTTTCTTCAACAGCAAATACATTAAAATTAATAGAACAAGTAAAAATTATTAATAAGAGAGAATTTTTTATAAAGCTATTCATTTATTGTTATACCTCCCATTTAAAACTCTTAGCCTTTTGAAAAGCCTCTCTTTCAAAAAGCATATCTGTCCAGCGAGTTATATTAGGTTTAAAGGCTTCCTCTATTCCTAAAGATTTTGCTAAAAATAGCGCGTAACTCACACAGATGTCAGCGATTGTAAATCTATTTGAGCAAAGATACTCTCTGCTCTCTAAAGTTTGCTCTAATAGTTTTAATCTAGCAACAAACCAACGCCTGTAACCTTCAGCTGCTTTGTCAGCAACTCCAACTTCTTGAAGTGTATATCTCAATACAACTGTTTGAGGAAAAGTTAAGGTAGCGTCTGAATGAGAAAGCCAATTGAGATAATTACCATAATCAGCCTCATCAACATTTACCTTAAGATCAGTTGGGCCATAGCTATCTACAAAATATTGACTCATTCCAACTGACTCAGTCATACGAACATCACCATCAATCATATAAGGTATGGTTCCTAAAATATTAATATCCATAAACTCTTTATGCAGAAAACGAGGTGGAAATGGCATCATCTCAACTTCATAATCTAAACCCATTTCTTCAGCTGTCCATATAGGTCGCATTCCTCTTGAACCTTCACAACTATAGATTTTAATTGTCATATAAACTCCTTGGGCATTTTAATAGGTTAATAATACTCTGTTTGAGTGGTAATATTAATAATATTATATTACCATATTGTGAATTATTTCTAATTAATATTATATGCATTCTAAGAATATAGCCCCTCAACTTCGAAGTAACTTAGATACTAAATCTGAAGAGTATCAAAAAAATAAAAAAGGAATGCTTGAAAAGCTTGATTTTATAGATGATCTTCTTGATCAAGCAGAATTAGGTGGCGGTGCTTATCACCATGAGAGATTAGCTAAAAGAGGTAAAATGCCTATTCGTGAAAGAGTCATGAATGTTATTGATGATGATAGTCCTTTTTTAGAAATTAGCCCTTTTGCCGGTTATGGAACTGATTTTACCGTTGGTGGTGGTTGTGTTTCAGGTATAGGAATGATTTCAGGTGTCGAGTGTGTGATTTTTGGGAATGATCCTTCTGTTAAAGCTGGCGCTATGACGGTTTACGTTGGAGAAAAATGGAAAAGAGCAATTGAGATTTCAAGAGAAAATAAAATTCCATTTATAAGTTTTGTTGAATCTGCTGGTGGAGATTTAAGCATGGGAACTGGAAGCAAGAGTGGTCAAGCTCCAATATCTCCAACTATTCAGCACACCCACTTTGCTGCAACTGGAAGGTTCTTTTATGAAATGACTGAACTTTCTAAACTAAGAATTCCTGTTATATCTGTAGTCTTTGGATCTTCTACTGCAGGTGGAGCCTATCAGCCCGGTATGTCAGATTACAATATCTTTATTAAAGATCAGTCTCAAGTTTTTCTTGCCGGACCTCCCCTTGTAAAAGCAGCAACTGGTGAAGAATCTGATGCTGAAACTTTAGGTGGCGCTCAGATGCATTCAGAAATCTCTGGTTTATCAGATTATCTAGCAGAAGATGAGATGGATGCTCTGAGAATATGTAGAGAAGTTGTATCGCATTTAAATTGGAAGAAAGGCGGTGATATGCCTAAAAAAATTCCAACAGAACCCGTTTATGATCAAGAAGAGCTTTTAGGTTTAATAAGTGAAGATCTTAAATCTCCTGTAGATATAAGAGAAGTCATTGCAAGATTTACAGACGGGTCTCAATTTGAGGAATATAAACCTTTATATGGTCCTACCATGATATGTGGCTGGGCAAGTGTTCATGGTTATCAGGTAGGTATAGTTGGAAATAATGGTCCTATTTATCCAGAATGTGCAGAAAAAGCTGCAACCTTTATTCAGTTGTGTAATAAAAGAAATATTCCACTTATTTTTCTACAGAACGTCACTGGATTTTTAGTAGGAAAAGACTTTGAAAGACAGGCAATTATTAAAAAAGGCTCTCAATTAATTAATTCTGTATCCAATTCAATGGTCCCTCACATCACTATTATTGTTGGTGCATCCTATGGAGCTGGTACTTATGCAATGTCAGGAAGAGCATACAATAACCGTTTTACTTTCCTATGGCCGACTGCAAAAATTGCTGTTATGGGACCAGAGCAAATCGCAAGAGTTATGTCTATTGTAAGAAGAGCTAAAGCAAAAAGAACTGGAGAAAAGTTTGATGAAAAAGCTGATGCTCAAATAAGAGAAATGGTTGAAACAGCTGCTGAAAGTATGTCACACGCTTTGGTCGCAAGTAGCATGCTTACAGATGATGGAATTATTGATCCAAGAGATACTAGAACTATATTAGGGTTTTGCTTATCGGTGGTTAGCAATATTCCAATTGAAGGTGCAACTGAATATGGGGTATACAGACTATGATATTTAATTCACTACTAATTGCTAATAGAGGCGAGATAGCTATAAGAATAATAGAGACTGCTCATGAAATGGGCATTAGATGTGTTGCTGTCTATGTAGATGCTGATGCTGATGCTCCTTTTGTAAGGGCTGCTGATGAAGCAGTTCGTCTTCCAGATGGAGGTTATCTTGATGGAAATCTTATTATTGACGCTGCTAAAAGAACAGGTGCTCAAGCTATTCATCCAGGTTATGGTTTTCTTTCAGAAAATGCTTCTTTTGCAAGAAAAGTTCTTAAAGAAAAAATTGTTTGGGTTGGTCCTTCTGCTCATGTTATTTCAGTGATGGGAGATAAATTAAAAGCTAAAGAACTAGCTATAAAAGCTAATGTCCCAACTCTGCCTATGACTTCAAAACCTGCAGATGCAAAAAATATTGGCTACCCTCTTTTAATAAAAGCTGCTGCTGGCGGTGGTGGAAAAGGAATGAGAATAGTTGAATCTCAAAAAGATTTAAAAGAATCAATTATAAGCGCGCAAAGAGAAGCTAAATCTGGTTTTGGGGATGAAAGAGTTTTTATAGAAAGGTATGTAAAAAAATCAAGGCATATTGAGATACAAATCCTTGGTGATTCCCATGGAAATATTGTCCATCTAGGTGAAAGAGAGTGCTCTATTCAAAGAAGGCATCAAAAAATTATAGAAGAATCTCCATCACCAAGAATATCTCCAGAAATAAGAGAAGCTATGGGTCTTGCAGCAGTAAAATTAGCAAAAAAAATAAAATATCAATCAGCTGGTACAGTTGAATTTCTTTTTGATGATAAGACTGGTGAATTTTGGTTTCTTGAGGTTAATACAAGGCTTCAAGTAGAGCATCCTGTAACTGAAGAAGTTACAGATATGGATCTTGTTTATGAGCAGCTAAGAATAGCTAGAGGTGAAGAGCTGGGATATACCCAAGATGATATAAGTTGGAATGGCCACTCTATTGAAGCAAGGCTTTATGCTGAGGATCCTAATAATGACTTTCTACCAGAAACAGGAACATTAATAGCTTTTGAGGAAGACTATGAAGCTGAAGCTCGATGGGATTCAGGAGTTGAATCTGGCTCAATAGTTGGCACATCCTTTGACCCAATGTTAGCTAAAGTTATTTCATATGGTGCGACAAGGGCAGATGCAGCCTCAAAACTTGCTAGAGCATTAGAAGCAGCTCATATTGGAGGTCTGACTACTAATAGAGATTTTCTTGTTGCAACCCTGAAAACACAAGAGTTTCTAGATGGCGATACAACAACTGATTTCATTGATAGAGTTAAGCCTGCAAGAGTGCTTGAGTTAAGTGAAGAACAAATTCAGCATGTAACATCAATAGCTGCATTATGGATGCAGGAATTAAATAGATTACATGATGACGTATTAGGTCACTTACCATCTGGTTGGACTAATGGAAGAACACCAAAACAAAATATCAAATTTAAATATAAAGATGAGGAAATTAATGTAACTTATCAAGCAAAAAGAGACGGTTCATTTGTTATTCATGATTCATCAATAGCATTTATTTATGAATGTTATGAGAATGGAATTGATCTTGAGTTTGATGGAAGAAGACATTTTTCAAAAGTAACTATTCATAAAGACAAGGTTCTTGTGCATATGCCTTTTGGTGATGTATTACTTGAAGTTGTACCCAGATTTACAGTTCCAGGCTTAGAGGTTCAGGCAGGAGGTCTGGTAGCACCTATGCCTGGTAAAGTTATTGATTTAAAAGTAAAAAAAGGCTCTAAAGTTAAAGCTGGAGATACGTTAGTTATTTTAGAAGCTATGAAAATGGAACATTCAATAAGAGCTAGTGAAGATGGAGTAATAAGTAAGTTATTTATAAGTGGTAATGATCAAGTAGAAAATGGTGCTCTTTTAATGGTTTTAGACTCAGATTAGTAATGTATGCAACTAAAAATATTCAAATTATCTCAGGTAAATCTATAAAACCTTTTAGCCAAAAACATAAACAGGTTATTGATAAACTAGAATTAATGCTAGAAAAAGGTATTCCTAATCATACTATGTCTGAACTGGCAGCTAAATTAAAAGTATCCTTAAGAACACTTTACGAAATTGCTCCAAGTAAAGATCACTTGATTAGAATGACAGTAAATAGGATTTTGATGAAGTTGGGTAAAGAGGCTCTAGATACTGTGGCTAATATTGACTCCCCAATTGAAAAATTAAAAAAATATTTACAACATGCCAATCAGGCAGTAGGTCCAAAGTTTAGGGTTTATCTTCAAAATTTAGGCAATAATAATAAATCAAAAGAGATGATTGATTACCATGAAGACTATATTACCTCCTTCACTAAGCAGTTATTAGATGAAGCGGTATCTAAAAAAGAAATTGAAAATATAGATACTCAAGCCTTTGCTCTTCTTTTAGGTGGTATAGGTAGGGATTTTGCTAAAGATATTAATATTAAAAAACTTTCAGATTCGCCTGAAAAATCAGCAAATTCTATTACAGAAATAATTTTAGATGGAATAAAGTTGGAGAAATAAAATGAGTAAAGATGTTATAAAAATTGCTAACTGCAGTGGATATTATGGAGATAAGCTCTCTGCAGCTAAGGATATGGTTGAAGGTGGTCCTATAGATGTTCTCACAGGTGATTATCTTGCAGAATTAACTATGGCAATTCTTTTTAATCAGAGGATGCAAAGAGGTGAGGATAAAGGTTATGTTGGAACATTTCTTAAACAAGTTAAAGATGTTGCTCAGTCATGCAAAGATAAAAATATAAAAATTGTAACTAACGCAGGTGGTTTAAACCCCTCCTCTATGGCATTAGAAATAGAAAAAATACTAGAAGAGTTGTCTATAGATTTAAAAGTTGCCTATATCGATGGCGACGATCTTATGCCAAGAATTGCTGAATTGCATAATGAAGGAGAGTTATTCAATAATATGGATAAAAAGATACCTCTTGAGGATTCTGGCTGCCAAACACTCACAGCAAATGCATATTTAGGCGCTTGGGGAATAAAAGAAGCCTTAGATAAAGGTGCTGACATAGTTGTCTGTCCAAGAGTTACTGATGCTGCAGTAGTTATTGGTCCTGCTGCATGGAAATTTGGATGGGATAGAACAAATTATGATGCTTTAGCAGGCGCTTTGGCAGCAGGTCATATTATTGAATGTGGATGTCAGGCAACTGGAGGAAATTATTCATTTTTTAAAGAAGTTCCAAGTTTTGATAATGTTGGTTACCCAATAGCTGAAATAGAAAGTGATGGAAGTTTTACTATTACTAAGCATCCAGGAACAGGCGGATTAGTTTCAATTGGAACCGTAACGGCTCAATTACTTTATGAAATTAGTTCACCAGCCTATTTGAATCCAGATGTAATTGGTCATTTTGATACTCTAAATATAGAGCAAGAAGGCGAAGATAGGGTCTATGTTTCAGGCTGCAGAGGTAGCACCCCTCCTTCAACACACAAAGCATGTATTAATCTTGCAGGCGGCTATAGAAATGGAATGGATCTTGTTCTAACTGGTTTAGATATTGAAGCAAAAGCTGAGGCATTCACTTCTGCTTTGTTTAATTCAGTTGGAGGAAAAGAGCAGTTTGATGATGTTTCAATTAATCTACATAGGACTGATAAAGAAAATCCAAATTCTAATGAAGAGGCTATGGCAACATTATCCATATCAGTAAAATCTATGAATGCTGATTTGGTTGGTAGATTATTTAGTGCAAAGATAATTGAATTATCTTTAGCAAATTATCCAGGATTCTTTTCAGGTGGTGGCGGAAAAAAACCTGGGCCAGTTATTGTTTATTGGCCAGCACTAGTAGATAGCAAATATATAAAGGAATATGTTCATCTGGATGGCAAAATAACTGAAATAATTCCAACAAGTCAAATGGGTTTTAAAGATAACTTTTATCAAAAAAATCTAATTGAAATAGCTTCAGCACCTGAAGGCGAAACAGAAAGGAGTCCTCTTGGCACTTTATTTGGAGCTAGATCAGGTGATAAAGGCGGATGTGCAAACTTAGGCGTATGGGCAAAAACTGACTTAGCTTATTCATTTTTATATAATTTTCTGAGTGTTGATAAGCTTAAAGAATTACTACCTGATCTCAATAAATATGAAATAGATAGATATGATCTGCCAAATATTAAATCACTAAATTTTTATATTCATGGAATACTTGAAGACGGTGTTTCGTCAAATAATAGAAAAGATGGGCAAGCTAAATCATTGGGTGAATACTTAAGAGCAAAAATAGTAGATATACCAAGTTCAATAATTAAGGAGGGTGAGTGATGTCTGATAAATTATCATTGGAAGGTTTAGTTTTTCAAGCTACAAAAATAGATATTTCTAATAACATAATAACTATTACGCTTAATCGTCCAGAAAAAAAGAATGCAATAAATAATGTCATGATGAACGAAATTAATTACGCTCTCGCTTATGCAAAACAAGAAAGATCTATAAGAGTAGTAGTTCTTGCAGCAGAGGGAGATATATTTTGCGCAGGAGCAGATTTAAGAAGAGAAAAATCTGAATCAAATGTGCCAATATTAGAATATGCAAACGATATTAGTTTAGCTTTAAGACATCTTTATAAGCCTGTTATATGTAAAATTCAGGGCTCTGTTCTAGCTGGAGCGCTTTTAATGGTAACCAATTCAACTCATGCTATAGCTGTTAAAGAGGCAAAATTCTCAGCACCAGAGATTAAACGAGGATTATGGCCATTCATGGTCATGGCTGGTTTATTTAGAGTTATGCCAAAAAGGGCTGGTCTAGATTTTGTCATGAGAGGTGAGTCAATTAATGCAAATAAAGCTGAGGAATGGGGTTTAATTAATCAATCAGTTGAAAGTAAAGATTTAAATGAAACAGTAAGCAATTTAGCGAATGAGCTAGCTAGTTTGGCGCCTGGAACTATGCAGTTTGGTTTGGAGGCTTATGAAAAGCAAGATGGTATGAGTTTTGATGAAGCATTACCCTATTTGCAGAAACAAATTGCTAAATGTTTTGAAGGCAATGATGCCAAAGAAGGAATTTCTGCATTTTTAGAAAAAAGAGAGCCGAAATGGGATAAAGAAAATAAGGAGTAAATTATGGATTTAGAATACGGACTAGAGTACGAAGAATATAAGAAAGAAGTTCAGGCATTTTGTAATAAATATAAAGGTATTCAATTTACAAAAGATCTCAATACCTTGGCTTCTAGTGCTTTTAGTAATGAATCTGGTGGACCTAAGATGTCTAGATCGGACTGGCAAAAAACTCTTATTGAAAATGGTTTTTTTGCAAGATCAATTCCCAAAGAGTATGGCGGATTTGGTGGGGAGTCAGATGTAATAAAGAGCAGGATTGCGGCTACTGAATTTTCAAATACAGGGATTCCAGGACCAATGGGTGGTCAAGGGATTGATATGCTTGTTCCAACATTGCTAGAACTTGGAACAGAAGAGCAAAAAAATAAGTACATAAAGCCAACGCTTTATGGAGAAATGATATGGTGCCAAGGCTATTCAGAACCTAACGCTGGAAGTGACTTAGCTAGCTTGCAAACTAAAGGCGAGTTAATTGATGGTCAATGGGTCATTAATGGGCAAAAGATTTGGACTAGCACAGCTCAATATTCTCAAATGATGTTTTGCCTTGTAAGAACAGAGCCAGAAGCTTCAAAACATGCAGGAATTAGTTATTTACTAGTTCCAATGGACACTCCTGGTTTAGAAATAAGACCCTTGGTAGATATGACACTCAAAGCAGGATTTAATGAAGTATTTTTTACTGACGTTACTATTCCTGGAGATAATATAGTAGGAAGTAGAGGTGAAGGTTGGGCTGTTGCAAATGCAACTTTAGGCCATGAAAGAGGATCTCTCGCTAACCCAAATGCAACTATGAGTAGATTGAATATGTTAATCGATAGAATGAAGAAAGAAACAATAAATGGAGAAACTCTAATCGAAAACCCTATCTACAGAGATAGATTGCTCCAGGTACAGGGCAAAGTTATGGCATTTCAATCTCACGCCTTAAGGGTATTGTCTGCAAAATTAAATCCTGGGCAGGATGTCAAAGTTGGCAAAATGATTCAAAAATTAATTGGGACTGAGCTAAGGCACGAACTTGAGGGTTTGGGTATAGATATTATGGGTGAATTAGGAACTTTGTATGAAGATAGTCCTCACTTGAGAGATGGAGGATCTTGGCAGTTCACTTATATGTATTTTCTAGGTTTAATAATAGGTGGTGGGACTAGCCAGATTCAAAAAAATATAATTTCAGAAAGAGGTTTAGGTCTTCCAAGAGAACCTAAGGTTCAAGGAGTTTAATATGTATTTTGGACTATCAGAAGAGCAAGCATTTTTTCAAGATAATGTTAAAAAATTTCTTGAAGATCAAGCTTCATTAGATGTAATTAGAAGAATTGTTGCTGGAGAAGGTGACGATCTTCAAAAAGAGATTCATCAAGGTCTTATTAATTTAGGTCTTAATTCCTTATTAATTCCTGAAGAGTATGGTGGGCTGGAATTAGACCTGCTATTTGCAGCAGCTGTATCTGAAGGCCTAGGATCAGGCATTGCCCCAATACCATTTATTGGATCATATGTTATGGCACCTCTTGCAATTATGCATGGTGGCAATGATGCTCAGAAAGAACATTATCTAAATAAAATTTCTGCTAATCAGGTTAGGTTTGGTATTGGATTGACAGAGTATATTGCTGCTCGTGAAGATGCAGGAGTTGAAATAACTGGGAATAAGGTTAATGGTAGAGCTTTATTTGCAATTGATGGAGATAATGCAACACATTTCATACTGGCAGATAATGAGGGAGCTATGTGCATAATAAATGTTAGTGACCCAGGTATAGAAATCGTAAAACTAACAGCTATTGATAAGACTAGAGGTTACTTTGAAATCTTGCTTAAAGATGTAAATGCAGAGGTTTTAGAAAATTCTGTAAATAACAAAGATCCAATTACAAAAACTATAGATGCCGGAAGAATTATGCTGGCTGCCGATAGTGTAGGCGCTTCTCAAGTTATGATTGATAAATCTGTAGAGTATGCAAAAGAGAGAAAGCAATTTGGAAGAGTTATTGGATCATTCCAGGCTGTAAAGCATATGTGTGCTGAGATGGCAGCAGAATTAGAGCCTTGTTATGCAATTGTTTGGCATGCAGCCCATTGCTTTAGTAATGTTCCAGAAGAAGCCAGATTAATGGCTTGTCAATCAAAATCCCATGTATCAGAAGTTGGTAAAATGGTTTCAAAAAAAGCAACTGAAGTTCATGGTGGAATGGGTTTTACTGATCTTCTAGGCCTACATTATTGGTTCAAGAGAATAGGTATGAATCGACAATTATTAGGATCACCAGAAATAGTAAGAGAGGAAGCTGGAAGAATTCAAGGATTCTAGATTAGATCTTTATTTAATAGGCTGGATAACAAATCTAGCCTATCGTTTCCAAAAAACATCTTATCTTGATAAAAGAAAGTTGGTGAACCAAAACCACCCTTTTCAATTAGATCTTCAGAATTCTTAATCAATTGAAGTTTTGTTGATGGCATTTTGATAAATTCAAAAAACTCTAAAGGATCTAATCCTCTATTAAGACAAATATCCTCAAGCACTTTATCTGAACTTATATCTTTATTATAAGTCCAATAAGCTTTAAAAATGTCTAATGCAAAATCATAGGAGATATTCTTAGATTCGGCATATAAACATCCCCGCATTGCTTTTACAGAATTAATGGGAAATATACTTGGCCAATTTATAATAATATCCCTGCTCATTGCCCAATTTTGAATATCACTTAAATAATATTTTTCTTTTGCAGGAATGGGGTTTTCTCGACTTTTGTAGACTGAAGGATTTACAGTATTAAATATTCCACCAACTAAGATTGGTCTATATTGAATTTCAATATTGTTCTCTTCTGCTAGATCTTTTAGAGCACTAAAAGATAAATATGTCCAAGGACTTGAACAATCAAAGAAAAATTCTATATAGTTAACATTCATCATACAAAACTATACATCTAAATAATAAATTGAACATAAAAAAAATAAAATTTACCTCTAAGCTTTTTATTCTTACCTTATTTTCTCAATCATTATTGGCAGGAAATATTGCCTTTAAAGCCGACGAAAATAGAGTTTTATTAAGTGATGAGATTTTTACAAAACTCACTGAAGAGCATTATGCTCAAATCTTAGATGATGATTTTAATTATAAATATATTGAGCATCTTATTAATGAGCTTGATAATAATAAACGGTACTTTACTAAATATGAGGTTAATCGTTTCTTAAATTCAGCGAAGCTTTTTAACCCATCAAAGCAAACATTTGATATTAAGTCCGCTTATAAAATAATTAATCTTTATTTTAATAGGCTCCTAGAATTTTCTGATTATCAAATAATGTTGATTGAGAAAGAGGCATTTATTTATAGCGGTGTAGACTCTTTAGATATTTATTCCGATGATAATGAGTGGCAGGCCTCTAAGTTAGCACTTAAGAAATTATGGAAAAAAATTACTAAAAACGACATGCTTACTTCTGAGTTAGCTGATAAGTCAGATGATAATTCTATTGAGAATATTAAAAAAAGATACACCAATAGAATAAGAAGAATTAATCAAAGAAAAGATGAGGATATCTTTTCGTTAGCAATGAGTTCCTTAACAAGTCAGTTTGATCCCCACTCAACCTATTTTTCTCCCAGATCAGCTGAAGACTTTGAATTAAATATGAGTCTTAAGCTGGAGGGTATAGGAGCTCTTCTAACGACAGAAGATGACTATGCGAAGATTGTTAGCCTTGTTCCAGGGGGGCCTGCAGAAAAATCAGGAAGAATAGATCCGGAAGATAAAATTACTAGAATTAAGCAAGGAGACTCTGAGGACTTTGTTGATGTTGTCGGCTGGAGGGTTGATGAAGTTGTTGATTTAATTAGAGGAAAATCTGGTTCAAGTTTGGACATAGAATTTATACCCTCAGATTCTGAAGATAACAGCAATAGAAAGGTTGTTAATCTTGTTAGAGAAGAAATTAAACTTGAAGATAGAGCTGCAAAATCAAGTATCCATTCTATTAATATCTTGGATCAAGAATATAAGATTGGAATAATTGATCTGCCCACTTTTTATATTGATTTTGAGGCTTATAGAAAAAGAGATCCTGATTACAAAAGTAGCAGTAATGATGTAAAGAAAATATTAAAGGAATTTAATAAAGAATCGGTGGATGCTGTAATAGTTGATTTAAGATCAAATTCTGGAGGGTCTTTACTTGAAGCAAATAAACTTACAGGTCTTTTTGTTTCATCTGGAGCAACAGTTCAAGTTAAACAAAATTCAGGGAAAATTGGTTCATGGGGAGATTACTATGCAAAACAAGCATGGAAGAAACCAATGGCTGTTCTAGTTGATAGAGGTTCAGCATCTGCATCTGAAATATTTGCAGGCGCAATTCAGGACTATAAAAGAGGTCTTGTTATAGGGCACAGAACATTTGGCAAAGGAACGGTTCAAGCTATCGATAACCTATCATCTGGTCAAATTAAAATTACTGAATCTAAATTTTATAGAGTTACAGGTGAGAGCACTCAAAATAAGGGCGTAGTTCCAGATATTGAATTACCCTCTTCATGGGATATTGAATCAACCGGTGAAAGTTCACTGCATATGTCACTTCCATGGGATACGATTCCTCCAGTGAGGTATAGAACCTTTGATATTGATGAGGATATTGTTGCAGCAGTTAAAAAAGCACACTTAAATCGTTTAAATGAAAGTCCTAACATGACTTATATTCAAAATCTTAGAGAAAGATATGACCTTGTAAAAAATAAGAAAGAGTTGTCTCTTAACATTGATAAGAGACAACAAGAGAAGAGTGAAAGAAAAAATTGGATTCTTAATGTTGAAAATGAACGAAGACAAAATACAGGGTTAGATATATTTAAAGAATATTCAGATATGGAAGATTTTAATAAAGAAAAAGATAAGAAAGATGAAGATATAGATGTTGAAAATGATTATTTATTGCAGGAAACTGCAAATATTATTGCAGACTATATATACTTAAATGATAAATTTTTAATTACCAAACTAAATCAATAATTATGCTAATAGTTTCTTTTAATATTAATAGTATTAGGGCCAGGCCTCATCAATTAGAGTATATAAGAGATGTCCTTAAACCAGATGTTATAGGCTTACAAGAGACAAAAGTAAATGATCCTGATTTCCCTTTAGAGGTAATAGAAGAGATTGGATATCATCCTGAATATTGGGGCCAAAAAGGCCATTATGGTGTAGCCTTGCTAAGTAAAAATAAACCTATTGCAACCCAAAAAGGTTTTGCAGATGACATAGAAGAAGATCAAAAGCGTTTTATACAATGCACTTATGATTTTAATGGTTCAGAGATTATTGTTATGAATGGTTATTTCCCTCAAGGAGAAAGCATCCATCATGAAAGTAAATTTCCGAAAAAAATAAAATACTATGACGATCTGCATAAACATATAAGCAAGCTACAGAAAAAAGAAAAGAATCTTGTTGTAATGGGTGATTTTAATGTTGCTCCTGAAGATATCGATATAGGTATTGGAGAGCCTAATATGAAGCGTTGGTTAAGAGATGGTAAGACATCATTCCAACCTCAAGAGCGTGAAATGTGGAATAGTATAAAAAACTTAGGTTTTCAAGATTCCTGGCGCTGCATTCACCCCGAAGAATCGACAATTTACTCATGGTTCGACTATAGATCAAGGATGTTTGATGATAATCCCAAGAGAGGTCTTAGGATTGATCACATAATGCTTTCAGATAATCTTGTTGGGAATATTAAGGCAGTTGGAATAGATCATGATGCTAGAGCAATGGAGAAGCCATCAGATCATTGCCCTGTATGGGTAGAATTAGGTAGTTAGTTTCTTTTTGTTTTAAAAAAATCCTTTAATATTTTGCTAGTCTCTTGTTCAAGGAGACCTTGCTCACAATCTATCTTATGATTAAATGGTTTATTGTAAAGGTTGTCTATTGAGGTAATAGCACCAGTTTTTGGTTCAAATGAAGAATAAACAAGCCTCGATACTCTTGCATCAATTAAAGCTTTAGCGCACATGTGGCATGGCTCTAAAGTTACATAAATACATGTATTCTTTAATCTATAGTTTTGTATAGTTTGACTTGCATCTTTTATAGCTAAAATTTCAGCATGCGCTGTAACATCGGTCATTGAAATAACTTGATTAAAACCTCTACCAATAATTTTATTATCTAGAGTTATTACTGCTCCAACTGGGACCTCATCAACTAATGCTGCCTCTTTTGCAAGCTGAATAGCTTCCTGCATAAATGCATGGTCGGAGTCAGAAAACATTGGATTTATTTATAAAGTTCGATTTTTGCTAAATCAACTTCTGCATAAAAATCTTTTCCATAAGCAACTATAGCAATCCAGTTAATCTTTGAGGATTTAACTTTTTTGGATACATAGGCAGGTCCAACTCTTTCAAAAGAACTAAAAGGGATATCTATAGTTTCCCAATCCTGATTAGCTGTAAAGGTAGCTTTATAGTATTGCCATGGAAGAAATGTTGCTGGAGTTCTTAGATGAACTTCATAAACCTCTCCATTTCCTCTTGTTTTAATTCTTACCCCTTCAAAATCATTATTGCCGGCATCAACTCTTGATCTAAATTGAATGAAGCCTCCGTTATTTTTAGTACTAACCTCGCCTTCAAGTCTATAAAAATTAATATCTTCATCAGCTAATTGTGAAAATTTTATTTCCGACAGGCCGCCCATAACCTGGTCTGAAACAGGGTCCCATTGAGCTCGATTATTGTCAAAATCTTCAATAACTAAATTATCAGCCATTAAAGATGATGAGAAAAGTAAGGTTAAGAATATTTTAATCATGGTCATATTATTTTAAGTTTTTTTATTAATTCTCTCTGCAGGAAACCAAGGCCATTTACATACAGTAGCTTCTTTTTGACCATCTGGGGTTACTACTGAAAAAGTAGTATCGATATGACTTAATTCAACAGGTACATTAGCAAAGCCTATATTTTTATTTAATCTTGGTGAGAAGATACATCTTGAGATATGGCCTATCTTTACATTATTATCTTTAACTGGCCAAAATTGCTCTGGTGGAGTTTTAATAGGATCTCCATCGATAACTACACCTACTAACTTTCGCTTAGTGCCCTCTTCTTCTATTTTCTTTAAAGCTGCCTTGCCTATAAATTCAATTGATTGACTGGTATCAACTAACCTATCTAAGCCTATAGTGAAAGGACTATCCTCTCTTAGCATATCTGAGGAATACGATAATAAACCTCCTTCTATACTTCTAATAGCATTCGGAGCTATAGGAACTATATTAAATTCTAATCCAGCTTCTCGGACTAATTCCCATAATTTATTTCCGAGCTTGTGATCTCGAAGGTAGAGTTCGTAACTAATCTCGCCACTCCATCCAGTCCTTCCTAATACAAGAGGTATACCTTGCAAGGATGTTTCTCTCGCTCTATAAAATCCAACATTTTTATGATCTTCATCAAATAATTTTTCTATAAGCATGTGAGCTTTTGGACCGCCTATTTGTAAAGGAGATACATCAGGCTCAAATACATTAACGTCCATGCCTGAGTTAATTGCAGCACCTTGAATCCATAGCAATACCCCACTATCTCCAGGTGAGATCCAAAACTGATCTGGCTGAACTCTTAATAAAACTGCATCATTAATAATTCCTCCATCTTCACCGGTCAAAAGAATATATAAACAATGTCCTATTTCACATTTTTCAAGATTTCGTGGCGTTAGAGTTCTTACAAACTCATAAGCATCTGGTCCATTTATCTCAACTTGTCTTTCAGCAGCTACATCCCACATAGTCACATCATTAACTAGGCTAGAATATTCTTCTTCTGGGCTTGTATAAACCGTAGGCATAAACATATGGTTGTAAATAGTAAAACTCTTGGCTCCATATTTTCTTGTTGAATCATAAAATGGAGATTTTCTAATTCTAGAACCAATTGAAATATTTGCTGGTGGATGAACAATACTCATAAATTAACTCTCTAATGCTGTAAATCGCTATATTAATTCCTTTATCATTACTTTTTCAAGCTTTTTATTTACTTTAAATGCTTTGAAGATTGGTAGCTTTAGATTTGGAGCAAGATTATCAGCCATTCTTTTGATTTGGATATAAAACCAAGCTTGCTGAGAAAAGGCATTAAGAGCTTGAATAAGTAAAAATGGGCTTGTTGGAGATAGCCACCATCTTCCAATTTGAAGTGTTTTTTCAAAGGATGGTAGTTCTTGAATTGAACCTGCTAGTAGATCATTTAAAATTAAAGGCTGCGCACATAAAGGTCTTCCTACTCCAATTAAATCACATACCTTAGAATTCAATGCCGCATTCATTCCTGCTGAAGTTCGAAAACCACCGGTTACCATTAGCGGAGTATTTATAGCTTTTTGTATTTTTTCTGCATAATTTAAAAAATATGCCTCTCTAGCGATAGTGCTTGGCTTTCTAACTTCACTTCGTTCTTTGTTAACGCTTATACTATCTAATCCTAATAATCTTGGTTGCTCATAAGTACCGCCTGATATTTCTATAACATCAACACCGGCATCATCCAAAAATTTTGCAACTTTTACTGAATCTAAATCGCTAAAGCCACCTTTTTGGAAATCAGCAGAATTTAATTTAACAGCTATTGGAAAATCATCGCCTAATGCAGCACGACACCCTTCAATGATGCGAAGCATCAGTCTGGATCGATTCTCGATTGAGCCACCCCACTCATCGTCTCTTAAATTAATGTCCGGTGAAAGAAATTGTGAAAGCAAATAACCATGAGCTGAATGCAATTGAATGCCAGTAAAACCAGATTCTTTTGCAATTTTAGCAACAAAAATAAATCTTTCGATCACGTCCTCTATATCATCAACTGTCATAGGAACTGGAACCCCGTAATTAGCAGTTGGAATTATTAGCTGGACTGAGGATGGTGAAATAGGATTTGGATTTATTGCGCCAGGTGTCTGTCTGCCAGCGTGGCTTATTTGCATCCAAAATTGTGTATTATTTTTGGTGCCTGCTTCAGCCCATTTTTTAAGCATATCTATTTGATTGAGATAAGAATCTTTTTCTATAGCGACATTTCCTGGACCCTCGAGATATCTTCTATCTACTTGAACATTTCCAGACAAGAGGATAGCAGCTCCACCTGAAGACCATTTTTTATAAAGATTAATATGTCTTTGTGTTGCAAAATTATTTGAATCAGCAATGCCTTCAGTCATAGCAGCTTTGCAAAGCCTATTCTTTAAGGTAACACCACAAGGTAATGTAAAATTAGATCCTATTGTCATAAATTATTATATTAATTAAATTAAATTATTAACATTTTCAGGAGGTCTTCCTAAAACTGCATCAAGATCTTTGATTATAATTGGTCTTTCGATTAATTTTGGAAATTTAATCATGAAATTAATGATGTCTTGGTCTGATAGTTCTAAATTTCTTAAATTATTTGATTTATAGTCTTCTTCATCTATGCGAAGTAATGCTCTAGGCTCCATTTTTAGTTTAAGAAGAACATCTTCTATCTCTTTAATGGTTAAAGTCTCTTCTAGATATAACTTAATAGTATATTCACAATTATTATCTTGAATAATTTTTAATGCTTGTCTAGATTTGCTGCATCTTGGATTATGATAAATTAAAAATTTACTCATTATGCTAATTCTTCTAGCATCCTTTGCATCTGCATGTGAATAATATTTACAGCTTGTAATGGTCTTATCATTACTTTAAATTCTGAAATCTTACCCTCATCATTAAAAGTAATAATATCAACTCCATTTATATATTTACCTTCAATTTTGGTCTCGAATTCAAGAATTGCCTGGTTTCCAGTAAGGACCTCTTTTGTATAGTGAAAGCTAGACTCTTTTAATCCATCTGCTTCTTTTGTATCATCGCCACCAAAAGTATTCCCAGCAGCCATAAGATATAACTTCGTTAGGTCTTTACCTTTTTGGGGTGTAAAAACAACAGGTGAGTAAAAAATAACATCATCAGCTAGCAATTCATCTAGCCCACCTGGGAAATTTCCATGCGTATGATCATGCCATTTCTTAATATTCTCTTTAATCATTAAGCTTCTATTTTAAAGGTAAGTCCCGCCTTGGCTTGAAGTCTATCAATTAATTTCACTCCCATAGAAGGTGCTGGCGTATATATGCCGCCCCCTAGCTCTGAACAATCTTGCACTAAACAAAGTGCGCTCTCAAGAATCATTTTAGACGTTGATCCGTAGCCTGGATCCATATCACCTTTAACTGACACATGAACACTTTCATTATCAACATCTGCACAAAATAAAACATCGTAGTTTCCATTTTCTCTAGATTCTCTTGAAGGCCCCTCCCCTGGTTTAGGCGCATCTCCTAGTGGATTTATACTTGAAATAAAATCTGCTGCGGCCTTACCTTCTTCTCCAGGCCCTTGAATCCACATCTCGTTATAGCAAAAATCTTTTCCATACAAATGATCCATTAAGGCATTAGATCTATGGATATTTTTTGTATTTATAGGCGCCATAAAAAATGGAGCTACCCAAGTTTCTAATTTATCATCAAAGATCGGCTTATTATCAGCTGGTTGCTGAGGTCCGGTAAAGCCATTAGATAATGCAAAAGGGTTAGTTAAAACTGCAATTAGCTCAGGTTTATTTTTTAATGAGCTCATAGTAGCTGTCATTGAAGCAGCCGTTCCTCCAGAAAATTCACCATTCATTGCTCTTACTCTGCCTCTAACATTTGCAGCAGGGATACCAAATCTTTTAATCACTTCTTTTTGAAGAAACAAAACACCTAAATCAAATGGAATGCTATCAAACCCACATGAAAAAATAATTCTTGCTCCAGAAGCTTTTGCAGCTTCGCTATGAGCTTCTATCATTTCATGCATCCAACCAGGCTCTCCACACAAATCAACATAATCAGTGCCATGAGATGCACATTCTCCAATAACATCATCTCCATATAGCTGATAAGGGCCAACCGTTGTTAAAACGCATTTAGTTTGTTTAACCATATCGGCAATACTGGACTTTTCATTACTATCAACAATTAATAAAGGAACTTCTTCTGAAACTCCTAAATCATCTCGAACTGCTATTAATTTTTCATGACTTCTACCTGCCATAGCCCATGAAATGCCACTGTCATTTCCATATTCATTTAGCATATATTCAACAACTAGCTTTCCTGTAAATCCTGTAGCTCCATAGATAACAACATCAAATTTTCTTCCATTCATTCAATTCTCCTTTTAAATTCTTATTATTAATAACCTGCTTCACATGAGTTAATTTTTTGCAGCCAGTCCTGATCAAGCGCTTCATAGGTGCTTGAGGAAGGCTTTAAACAATAGACTACATCATTAAACTTATGTAAATTAAATGACTCTTCTCGTAATTCATTCTTTTTTAACTTAAATGTTCCAGTAGTATCCATTTCTTGAATAATTCTGATAAAAACTGGTCGAGCATATTTTGGTAGATTATTTTCAACGTGTTCGGAGAATGCAGTCCAATTAAAATTCTTAGCATCTTCAAGACTAAATGCAGCCATGCCAGCACGACCTTCACAACCAGGAACTTCAACACCATATACATTTGACATATTTACGTCTGCATAACCATTTAAAATCTCACCAACTTCATTGGTAGAAACATTCTCTGATCTCCATCTAAAGGTATCACCTACTCTGTCTACAAATTGATAATGCTCTTTTCCAAAAGCGAATCCAACATCAACTGTTTTAATTAAATCACCAGTATTAAACCAAGCATCTCCTTCTTTGAAAACATTTCGTAAAATTTTCTTTTCACTCGCTGCTTTATCGGTATAGCCGTTAAAGACTGCATTTGGTCCAATCTCAATTACTAAAAGTCCAGGCTCATGATCGGAAGTTTTTTTAGAAAAGCCATCTTCAGTTTTAAGGATCTTATCTTCTGCCACATCATATTCCAGTAAAGCAACATCAGCACTTGTCATGCCAATAGTCTTATTTTTATTAAAAAGATTCATAAATAAAGCATTTCCTTCACTTGCTCCATAAATCTCAATAATTCTATCTACATCAAATCTTTCTTTAAAAGAATCCCAGACATCAGGTCTCAGTCCATTACCCACCATGCTAGTTATTGGATTATTGAGTTCTGCTTCAGAAGGATCTTGATTATCAAGATACCTGCATAGCTCTCCAATATAGACGAATGCTGTTGTATTGTATTTATGTGCATCTTTCCAGAAAGAAGAAGCAGAAAATTTTCTTTTAATATACGAAGCTGCTCCAACATGAATAGCACCGCATAAACCCAACATTAAACCAGTTGAATGATATAAAGGTAAGCAGTTATACATGCAGTCTTCATGATTAATTCTATATCCAGCCTGAGTTATATTTGTAGCAGCTGCTATAAGTTTTGCATTAGGTAAGACTGCAGCTTTTGGCACTCCTGTTGTGCCTGAAGTGAATATATAACAAGCAACATCCTTGGCTTTAACTAAATTAGTTTCCTCTAAATTGTCATCATCTGTAAAATCTATAGTATTTTTTAAATCTGTTGCCCATTCAGGTAAGACATACTCATCAGTATCCTCAACCCATAAGAAATTATCTTTTTCTTTAATATTAATTTGATCTAAAACTTCTTGTAGAGGATTAGCTCGTTCAGCACCTACTATGCACTTAGTAGAATCAGAGGAATTAATACAATGAATTAATGGATCTCCTGTCAAACTTGTATTAATTAAAACGCCTATAGCTCCTAATTTATTTAAAGCTAAAAGTGAAATTGTGTAATAAGGTCGATTTTCCATAAACAGAACAACTCTGTCACCATGCTTTACACCGTTTTGAGAGAGGTATCTAGCAAAACTATTGGCTGCTTTATTAGCCTGAGAGTATGTCCAAGTCTCGTCTTCAAAATATACAAAAGGGCGTTCTCCAAATTTATCCGTTGAGTTCTGGAAGGTGTGAGCTAAAGAGGTATTACTCTCTAAATCAGGCCATTTGTATCGAAGAACAGGAATCATATATTTTAACTCCCCCAGCATTCTAATAAATTCTTTCATATTGTCCTCTTAAAGTGTATTCAAAATTATATGGCATTACATATGCCATATATAAATTAATTATATCGTGAAAAAATAACTTATTTTAATAATGATCTTAATTGATTTGCCATTAAATCATTAGCGCTCTTATTTGACATATTTTGATGCGCTCTCAATCTATACCAAAATTCAAAGGAGGTTATAGCATGAATCATTTCTTGTTTTTCTTTAGGTAAGTTAACCATCTCTGGAAACCATTCATGAAGATTTTGTTTGAGTGTCTTTATGACAGCTTTATATTCTTGATCAAGAAACTTATATTTCCATTTTGCAGCTGCATTGGCTAGAATAAAATTCTGCATTTCTGCATAGCCAGTTGTTCTTGTTTTAAGAAAATTTTTAATTCTCAGTTCAAGTGTTCCTGTTTTATCAGCTTCTAGAAATAGTGCGCTGCGTTGCTTGGCATTAGTTTTCCCAATTTGCTTAAAAAGTGTCTCCATATCATTTGCATGGCGAAAAACTGTTCTAATTCCAACTTGGGCAGTTTCAGCAACCTGTTGCGCAGTTGGGCTTAAGATGCCTTCATCAATAAGGTCACGCATAGCTTGGATAATAAGATCTCGGCTTTTTTTACTTCTTTCTAGCCTGCCATCTTTTTTATTAGGATCTTTGGAATCACCCATGTTGCAGTTCGTTATTGTGACTATTGGATACTTTACCTAATAAAGGAAGGGCTAAAATATTTATAAATATATAAATTAATAAAAATATTGCTGCTTCGCTGCTGCTTGAATACTGTAATCCCATTACCCCTATTACCGTAAAAACTAAAAGTCTTGAGGCTTCCATATATATTGCAGGTCTGCCTTCTAGCCATCTTGAGGTTGAAACCATAGTAAAAACAAGCATTCCAACATATATAACTCCCAATATATAATTTGAAGAGCCGTATTCAATAATAAGAGGTCCGACTATGGCTAATACTATTAACTGAATAAACCCATACAGACTTATTAACTTGCTAACCACTGGGTCGAATTTGATATAAGTTGCATAATCATATTTCTCACGTGGATATTTTTTAGCAACATCTTTAGGTTGCCAACCAGTTCTAGCTATCAAAACATGAAATTTATCTTTTAATTTTTCTGCACGCAGAAAATCTTTGATAATTCCAAGATAGATATGAGTATTTGCCCAAAGCGGATTAAAGGATCTAATAGGCCCTCTTATTCCATAGACGCATGGTTCATCTTCTTGCTCTTCTTGAAAAGTTCCAAACATCCTATCCCAGATAATAAAGACACCTCCATAATTTTTATCTATGTAAAGATCATTAGTTGCGTGATGAACTCTATGGTTTGAAGGTGAAACAAAAAAGAGTTCGTACCAGCCAAGCTTTGGAATATGTTGGCTATGAACCCAAAATTGATAAATAAGATTTACGGAGGCAACAGTTACAAAAACTTTTGCAGGAACGCCTATAAGAAATAAAGGTACATAAAATATCCAATTTAATAGAAAGCTACTGCTGGTTTGTCTTAATGCGGTTGATAAGTTGTATTCTTCACTTTGATGATGCGCAACATGAGAAGCCCAGAATATCTGACGTTCATGGCCAATTCTATGAAAACAGTAATAACAAAGATCGTATGCTACAAAAGCAAAAATCCAAGTAATTGCCAAACTATCATTCATTCTCCAAAGCGCGTAATAGGTTTCAATAGAATAAAAAACTGCACCGCCGACACCGATAAGAACTAATTTAGAGGCGGTACTTAGAGATCCCATGAAAAGACTACTAACAGTATCATTTAAACGATATGTATTTTTGTTCTTAACCCAGCCAAATATAAATTCTAGCGCTATAGCTAAAAGAAAAAATGGAACTGCTAGAGGGACGTAATCCATTATATTGACTGCATATTATTAAGCATAGATATTGTATTTAATCTTCTTGGATGATTCTTAAGTTCATTCCATTCTATTTCATTATTTTTTAACATAGTATTTATTTTAGAAGTTTTAGAAGTTTTATTCTCTGTTAAATACTCTATTACTTCTTTTGATCCTGCTCTATTATTACAGACTAGTATCATATCGCAACCAGCCTCTAACGCCATTCTTGCTTTGTCAGAATAGTTACCAGCTATATCAGCACCCTTCATAGATAAATCATCACTAAAAATAACACCATTAAACCCTAATTGTTGGCGAAGAATAGTAGTAAGCCAAAAAAATGAGAAGCCCACAGAATCAGAATCAATATTTGGGAAAGTTAAATGTGCTGACATGATTCCACCGAGCAAATCTTGTAAAACAATATATGGCTTTAAATCATATTCAAATAATTCTTCTAATGCTCTATTGTCTATAGGAGCTTCTATGTGACTATCCTCTGCTACACCACCATGCCCTGGAAAATGTTTTCCTGTTGCAGCCATGCCTGCATCCTTCATACCCTTAATTAAAGCCTCTGCTACATCTATTACAAGCTGAGGATCATCTCCAAAGGACCTATTACCAATAATAGTACTTCTATCTCTGTCTATATCTAAAACAGGTGTAAAGCTAATATCTATTCCAGAAGAAATTAATTCTGAAGCAAGTAACCAGCCAATATCTTTTGCTAGATTAATCCCATCAATAGGATGTTTTTTTACAAAATCTCCTAAAGATTGCATAGAAGGTATATGAGTGAAATCATCTTTAAAGCGCTGCACTCTTCCACCCTCATGATCAACAGCTATTAATATTTCATCTTTAATATTTTTAATATCTGCGCATAAGGAATGTAATTGTTGACGAGATTGAAAATTTCTTTCAAAAAGAATAAGCCCGCCTACATGAGGGTTTTTAATTAAAGCAATATCATCATTAGATAGAGATATGCCTTCGATATCTACCATGAGTCGACCATATTCTTGAACTGACATTTTTAATTAAATTTATTTATTTTTTAAATACACAAATTGAGCTATTACATGTACTAAAGACTGGTGAATATCTTCAATAATTCCATAATTATCAATGGAAACATGAATGTTTAAACTTGATTTAATCTTAGCATCACCACCATCAAAGCCAGTTAATGTAATACTCTTAATACCTCTTTGATTAGCGTAATCAATTGCATGTACTATATTATCGCTATGTCCTGATGAAGAAATGAGTAGAATAACATCACTATCATCTAGATAATATTCCAACTGCTTTGAGAAAGATTCTTTATAAGAGAGATCGTTAGATATAGCTGTAAATAATGGAGTGTTAGAATTTAAAGAGAATGATTTAAGTTTTGAATTATCGGTAAAACATCCTTTTGTAAAATCACATACGAGGTGATCTGCAATAGCACTGGAGCCACCATTACCCATTGAGTAGACAGTTGAGCCAGAATCTATTGTGTCTTGAATGACTTTAATTATCTCAGGCAGGTCTGATAAATCTATTTCCTTTTGAGCATCACTCATAGCCTGAAAATACTCTTGGGTAAATTCAGTAACAGATGAAACATTAAATTCTATATTTTTATCTCTTGTATCACTCATATTTAATATATTTTATTAAAATAATATTTTAATAGATTTAATCATTTTTAGATATTATAAAAAATATGGAAGTCGAAGCCGGTGCCTATATGAGCTAGAACTAAAACAGCTAATCAGTAAGATTTTCTATAAGATAATTTAAACTATCCTTCATTGATTTTTTTCATTCTTTATTTATCTTTCCATTCAGGGTCACGTTTATTAATAAATGCATCTATACCCTCTTTTGCGTCATCTTTTAATATATTGTCTAACATCACCTTTGAAGTATATTTATATGCTTCAGATAGATCTAATGAAGATTGAGCATAGAAGGCATGTTTTCCAACTTTAAGAGTCATGGATGATTTGCTCGCAACTTTTTTAGCTAACTTTAATGTCTCTTGCATTAAGTTTTTGCTGCTCACATTATTATTAATTAAACCAATCTCTTTAGCTTTTTTTGCATCTATCATCTCCCCCGTAAGAAGCATTTCCATTGCATGTTTATTTGATATATTTCTTGATAATGCAACCATTGGAGTTGAGCAGAATAAACCTATATTTACCCCAGGAGTAGCAAACTTTGCTTTATCAGAACCAATAGCAAGATCACAACTCGCAACTAATTGACAGCCTGCAGCAGTAGCAATTCCATTCACTTCAGCAATAATTGGTTTAGGGTTATTAACTATTAATTGCATTAACTCAGAGCAGGTATTAAATAACTTTTCAAAATAAGCATATCCTAGGTCTTCATTATTTCTTGCTTCTGTTATCTCCTTTAAGTCATGTCCTGCACAAAAAATGGGGCCATTTGCAGCCAAAATAACTACTCTAATAGATTCATTGATTGCAACATCTGATAGTTCTTTTTTTAAAGACTTCATCATTGCATCAGATAAGGTATTTTGATGCTTTGAATTATTGAGAGTGAGGCGAAGAATACCATTATCAATTTTATCTTTTAGTAAAAAATTATCAGTTTCCATATATATTATTTAAAGCTAATTAGTCTTACTAGTCCAATTTAATTTCTTAAATTCTATTTTAGGGCATCTATCCATAATCACCTTCAGGCCTGCTGCTTCAGCAAGATTAGCGGCTTCATAATTTATTATTTTAAGCTGTAGCCATAAAACTTTAGCATTAATTTGAATTGCGTCTTCAGCTACTCCCATTACTGCATCTGGTAAACGGAATACATCGACCATATCAATAGATTGTTGAATTGACTTTAAATTAGAATAAAAATTAAGCCCTAGAACTGAGTTACCTTCTTCATTAGGATTAACTGGGAATACTTCATAGCCATTATCTAACAAGAATTCTATGACCTTATAACTATCTCGTTCAGGCTTAGAGCTTGCTCCTACAACTGCAATAGTTCTTACCTCGGTAAGTATTTCTTTTATAAATTTATCTGAGTAGTCCATTTTATACAACTAACCCTGCGCTATAGCCAGATGCCCATGCCCATTGAAAATTGTAGCCTCCAAGATGACCGGTTACGTCGAGAACCTCTCCTACAAAAAATAAACCAGGATGATCTTTTGTTTCCATAGTTTTTGAATTAATTACATCAGTATCAACCCCACCAAGTGTTACCTCGGCTGTCCTATAACCCTCTGTGGCTGCAGGTTTCAAACTCCAAGCATTTAGAAAATTGCCAATATTTTGTATGTTTTCTTTACTAATCTCAGCAAGCATATGATCTTTATAATCAGGCCAACACATTTCCTCTAATTCAAGGACAAGAGCTTTTGGTAATAAATCATTTAAATGCTTTTTGATAGAAGTTCTAGGATCTTCTATTTTTTTAATTAATAACATTTCAGATGCATTAATCTCAGGAAGAAGATTAATAGTAATTTCATCTCCGGGATTCCAGTAATTTGAAATTTGAAGAATTGCTGGTCCACTTAATCCTCGATGGGTAAATAACATTGATTCTGAAAAATTCATGCCATTGCTAATAATATCTACTGGCGCAGATAAACCGGTTAATCTTTCACATAAGCCTTTAATTTCATCAGAAAACATAAATGGAACTAAGCTTGCTCTTCGAGGAACAAGTGGTAATTTAAATTCTTTAGCCAATTCATAACCAAAGCCACTCCCGCCTAGTGTTGGTATTGAAAGAGCTCCAGTTGCAACTACTAGAGATTTGCATTGAAGAGCAGTTTTTTCTGTAGATGTTTTGCTATTAAATACTGAAGTGACCTCATATAAGGGCTCAGCACCTTCCTTATTAATTTTTACTACTTTTTCAGTTTCTGCATCTGTATGAATTTCTACTCCTAACTCAGTGCACTCTTCTATCAGCATATTAAGAATATCTTTTGAAGAATTAATACAAAATAATTGATGATGTTTTTTTTCTTCATAATCAATACCATGTTTTTGAACCATGGCAATAAAATCATCGGGGGTATATCTTTTTAGAGCTGATTTGCAGAAATGAGGATTATTGGAAAGAAAGTTCTCAGCTTCAACATAAAGATTTGTAAAATTAGAACGCCCACCGCCAGACATTAATATTTTTTTTCCAGCTTTATTAGATTTCTCTAATACCAGAACAGTTTTATTTCTTTGTGCCGCTGTTAATGCTGTCATTAATCCTGCAGCACCTGCACCAAGAACAATAATATCGAATTTTTTATTAAGCATGATTACCTATTAAGTATTTTTTTAATGAAAAGTATTTCTTTATCACTAAAAGAGGAGCCATCTTTTCTATAAATATCATGAAACCAAACCTCTGGCTCGATGAGCTGGTCGCCAACTTGAACTAATTCACCTTTGTCTCTTCGTTCATTTAAATAAAAAATTGTTTCCCAGCTAAAATGAGTTTGGCTCTTTCCTGCAACTAGTCCCCAGTTATAGCATGCAATATTTTTGTCTTTAAATATGGGTAAACAAAACTCAAAAGTAGTTCCGTATTCCCTTGCCATATATTCAGTACACATGAGCGGTCGGCCAATCTTACTTAATTCTTCAATGGAAGGATTTAATTTATCAGCCTCGTAAGTATGAAAAGTTATTATGTCGGAATTTTTTTTATTCAAAGCAATAATATTATCTCCAATAGAACCATCAAGACAGGCTGTGAGTGGCTGACATGGTCTAACTTCATGAGCCCAATCCCATACATATTCCAATAAAGTTAAAGAAGTTTCTCCTATTCCAAATTGTCCAGGCTCATTGTATAAATCCCACATCAAAATTCTTTCATCGTCTTTATATAAATCTAAAACTTCTTGAGTAAACCTTTTCAACCTAGGGAGATGCACTGAAGAGTTTGAGCGTGATATTTCTGCAACAATTGAATGGCCTGGACTTTGCCTCCATCCTGAATTATGAACCCCTTTAACAGGAAGTGGTTGCTTGCCTAATTCGGCTAGCGGGTAATGGCAATCATCAAATAAAACAATCATTGGTTTTATTGAAAACTCACTACAGATATCCAGAAAAATATTAAATGTATAAATAAATTCGTTTTTCTCTTCCCATAACAAATCATGCAAATATACTCTTAGGGTATTAAACCCAAGATTTTTTGCCCAACCAATTTCTCTCTTTATGGTTTCAATATCAAAAGTATCTTTTTGGAACATTTCCAATTGATTAATTGAAGAGCTGGGAAGAAAATTACAGCCTACTAGCCAATCCTGGTCCTTGTACCAGCTATTTGCTAAATCAGCAGACCAAATACTCATATTAAGTTATCTTTTACCAATATAAGCCCAGCATCTAATGCCTGACTTTAAAGTAACTTCAGCTCTTTTATAATCTGCAACCTCATAACTATCTGCATGTAATAGTTCTGATGAAGTGATTTTAAATACTGTGCCGTTTATCTCATCCTGAAGACTATTTGATGAAAAAATAATTGGATGGGATTTTTTTTGACTAGTCTTAAGTACAAACTCATCTGTAATTTCTAATTCCTCTAGCTGATAACCTTGCAGGACATCTAAAGTACCATCAAGAACTCTATCAAAACTTTCAAGTTGGATATTTTCTTGCTGCAAAGTTCCATAAGAAAACAGATTTTCCATAGTTAAGAAATTCTAAAATTAAAGCTAATTAATTCTTTCAACTAAGCAGAAGGTTTTTTCATTAAATTTATACTAACAATAAGCATAATTGCAAAAAGAATCTCTGATATTATTCCAGCTACCCAAAATTCAGTACCATGCATAACGCCTGCAGTTAATCTAAATATAGCAGCTGACCCTAGTAAGACTAAAGGACCATAAAGCCACTCATGTTCATTTCTATAAGAACCAATACAGGACAAAATACCAGCTGTAAAAAAGAAAGCAGTGAAGTCACCTATTAATGTATTTCTTCCTAATAAAGTTTCACCACCAACCTCGCTTAAACTTTCTTTAATCTCAAGACTTGCTGCAGCTGCAACTGGATCAATAATCCAATTTAGAGCTGAAATAAGCATTACTACTCCAACTAGACCAGATAATATTCTTGCTATCATGACTTTCTCCTTAATAAATAAATGTTATGTAGTTAATAATACCTTATTAATAGGTTAGACAAAGCAAGATAAGGTTTAACTTGTAGGGATATTTTTGGCGTTGCCTTCCAATAAGGCTACACTAGATAACTAAGTCTAAATGAGGATTTTCTTTGCTATCTTTCAGATCAAATGCTTTTCGAAGCTATAGTCAGCTGGCACTTATTGTTGTTGCTGCTGGAGCCATATATCCCCTTCTTTATCTAAGACAAAATTTTGAGATTTCCATATTGGAATCCTTCGATATTACTCAGACACAACTTCGTTACTGTAGCTCAATGCTTGGGCTTATTTTTATGATTAGCTACGTTCCAAGTGGCTGGCTTGCAGATCGCTTTTCATCTCGTAAATTACTTGCCTACTCTTTATTAGCGACTGCTTTATTAGGTATTTGGTTTTCAACAATGCCCTCTTATTCTTCGTTATTAGTTATCTATGGAGCATGGGGTATTGCTACAGGACTTACTTTTTGGTCGGCACATATCAAGTTAGTAGCAATACTTGCAAAAAAAGATCAACAGGGTAAATTCTTTGGAATTCTAGATGGAGGACGGGGCTTGGTTGAAGCTATTTTAGCTACAATTGCTATCACTCTTTTTGCTTATGTATTAAGTCAGGAATCTGGATCAACAAGCATGGCATTAAGGCAGGTTATTTATCTTTATATAGGAGTTTTACTTGTGGTATCTCCACTTGTCTATTGGCTTCTTGATGACTTTGAGGAAGATAATACAAAGGTTACTAATACTAATTTTATAGCTGATTTAAAAACTATATTAAAACATCGTGAAATCTGGTTATGTGCAATCTGTATTATCTGTGGTTATCAGTTATTTTATGCAACATACTCTTTTTCAGCTTATTTGCAGCAAAATTTTGGTTTAACAGCTGTCGCAGTGGGAACAATTACTGTAGCTAAATTATGGATGAGACCTATTGGAGGAATTACAGCTGGTTTTATTGGTGACTGGAGTAGTCCGGAAAAAGTTCTCTCCATACTGCTGATACTTGCATCTCTATCACTGGGAATAATGGCATTTTTACCTGCTGCTTCATCAGTTATCGTTATGTTACTTGTTGTATTGTTAATAGGCTTATTAACCTATGGAGTGAGGGGAATCTACTGGGCTACATTAGCTGGATGTAATGTTCCTAATAAAACTAAAGGATTAGCTATCGGTGTCATTTCAATGATTGGTTACTTTCCTGAATTCTATCTCCCGTTAATTAGCGCACCTCTTCTAGAGCAATATCCTGGTGTGCTTGGTTATCAGATTTACTATTTAATAATATCTGCTTGTGGATTTATTGGAGCTTACGCAGCCTATCTATTGATGCAGCCTAAATCTTAGTCAGTATAAACAGGTGTATATGCTTCGTATTCGCCTGTGTACCAGTATTTAATGATCTTTTCTGCTGGTTTCCCTCTAATTGACTGAGAAATATTGGGGAATCCTTCAAGTGGTGTCTTGTTAGGATGCTGATCAGGCTCTGCATACAATGTGTCAGATAGCCAGTATCCAGTGGTTGTAGTCGTACCTAACGCCTCAAACACTGCTTGATTATCGACTGCTCTCAATACTGCTTCTGTAAGCATTGCTTGAGCCGAGAAATCAGTTTGTATCTCATATTGTGTACATTCATAATAGACACCATCAAGAGTTCCTGCTGTGCAGTATCCATCTTCCCACCAGCCCTTTGACAAGTATCTTGTATTACTTTGACTAAAAAAGTTGAAGATAACTTTGGGTATAGTCGTACTTGAATTATGCCAACAAGGGTATTGAGTTAAACAATTCCATTCCTCATACGTATTTTGAATCGACCATGCCGCTTTTTCTTGCAGCAGATCAACAGTTGCATATGCAACTTCTTCAGCAGTCAGTCTCATATTGACAGAAAGCCCAACACCATCCACCTTGTCAAATACACGTTTGTCATTCCAGACCAGACCTTCACCCATATATACTTTGCCTGAGAATCTTTCTCTAATTTTGTCGATAAGAATACCCATTCTTTCCATGTAATAGTCTTTGAGTGCATCAGTTTCTGCCTGAGTATGTCCTTGACCGTCTACACCACATGAAAAACATAGCCACATAGCACTCCAATCTGCTGACACAGACTCAACACCGAGAGTCTCCAATCGATCTGCTTCCCATACCATATGTTTTTCATGTGCATCCATAATTTTTATTAACAGCGGCATGTCAAGCCTAACGTTCCCGTCAAACGGAAACAGTAATTGATCAGTATTTGCAATACGCATGTTAAATTGCCATGCATAATGCAAATCTAATCCTAGATCATTTGCTATTGCAGTAATCATATCAATATCAGCATCAGACAAATCTTTGGTATCATGATTTACTTCCCATGCCCCATCATTAGTCACGTCCCAATAACCATAGTTATAAATCGATGCAGTATTCACGCCGTGATCTTTAAGTCTACGTAGGGTCATCCTATACATGAGTTTTTTGTATTCGATTTCAGTACAATCAGCTATCCAACTAGTACCAGCTCTTTGGTGGGCGCCGTAAACTTGTCCTGCTGAGTAATCCTTCAATCCTATGCCTTTATAAAGATGATCATCGCCAAATGAATTTTGAGCCATCGGCACTTCGTATTCTCCTATGTAAGACTGTGGGATATCTGGATTGTGTGGATTAACACACGAGCCTTCAGAATCTTCTGTGTTGACTGTAATTTCGACACTTGAAGAGGCATCTCCGCATGTGATAGTAAAACCTTGATCACCATAACTAGTAATAGCAATAGTTTCGCTTCCAGATGTAGATTTAGTACCAGACCAATACCCTGATGCCGAGCAAGAAGATGCGCTAGTACTACTCCACGAGACTATAGTAGACTCGCCCAGGAATACAGTAGTTGGATTTGCTGATATAGATGCGGTTGCTGAATTAGTCTCTGAAGTTAAGTCATTACTTGCGCTTCCTCCGCCTCCTCCGCAACTCGACATGGTGATTGTTATAAAAATGATTACCAAGATATAACTTAGTTTGCTTATCCGCCTTGATAAGATCTTTTTTATCCAGAATTCCATTCTAATTATCGATCAAAGCATTTCAATCTTTTGATTTACAAGATGCTGAAGTAATGGACTTTCTGATGATTTTTTAAATGCTGCATCAATGTCAGAAGATCTTTTCTTCATAACAGCATGATAGTTAGGATGAGTAAATATATAAAATTCTCCATCGTTAAGAGCTTCTACAACTCTCTTCCCAACAATGGAAACTTCAATCCCATTTTTTACCATTTCTTTGGCTTTATTAAAAAAACTATTTTCATTATCTAGATTTACCATATCAGATTGATACTGAGCTGGACGATTTCTTTCAGAATCATAAATACGCGTTTGAACAAAAGCGGGGCATAAAACAGACACATTGATACCTTTACTCTCAAGCTCTCCAGCCCAACTTTCCGATAGTGCCACTACTGCAGCCTTCGTTGCAGTATAAGCTCCACTATAAGGAACGCCGCCCATTCCTGCCATGGAAGCAACATTTACAACCCATCCACCTTCATCATGCTGCTTTATCAATGGAACCATGACTTTGGCTCCATAAACTACGCCCATCAAGTTAACGTCTAATGCCCATTGCCATGCTTTTTTATTCTGACTTTCGATCGATCCTGATTCTCCACCTACTCCAGCATTGTTTACCACCATATGAATTTTTCCAAATCGTGCGATAGCTTGCTCTGCTACAGCTTGCCACTGATCTTCTTCAGCTACATCGAGTACAACAGGCAATACACAAACTTCATTTGCTTCAAGCTCCAAAGTAGCTTTTTGAAGATTTTCTTCATTAATATCTGTGAGAACAATATTCATCTTCTGCTCACCTAGCGCTTTAGCAATAGACAAGCCAATCCCCTCAGCACCGCCACTAATTACTGCTGTTTTTCCTGTAAATTTAGACATATTAATTTTCCTTTAAAATCTTTTTTTAACTCAATATCTTTATATAGCTGAGGCAATAATATGCCATAGACTTATCACTTTCAATAGTTGTTCTAATGAGCCTAGAGACCTTTTCTTGGTCCTGGAAAAAAACGATTTGTCTGCTTTTGATAGTCTTTGTAGCCAGGTCTTTTCTGCGCAGAAAAGTATTCTGATGGCACAGCTCCTGTTGTATAAACTAAAGTGGTATACATAAATTTGGAGGCTAATAAAAGTCCTAGCCCCAATAACAACCACACTGGTTCACTTTCGAAAGCTTTAAGCGATAGCCAAGAAGGAAGAGCAGCGATGACTAGACCATTCCACACCATCCATTCCGCAAAATAGTTAGGATGACGGCAGTATTTCCAAAGACCAACATTACACACTTGGCTATGTTTGCCCTCTTTCTTCATTTTTTGGAGAAAGCTAGCCTTCTGAAAATCTGCAATGGATTCCATCGTAAATGCCAGAATCCAAATAACAAGACCAACTAACTCTAATAGCAGAAACTCTTGACTACTATTGGAGGCAATAATAAAAACAGGAAATGCTAAAAAGGATGCATTAGCTAAACCTTGAGCAATAGCATCTATCTGCAAAGCTAGCGCTGTATTATTTTTACCTTCTTCTTTCCAGACTATGCGTTGATATTGATATCTAGGAAACTCTTTTTCTAGTAAGCCCAAGCGCCACATTTTTAGAGCACCTAGACCCATGCGAAGTCCAATCAATATAACTACACTACTAACAATAAGAGACCTCAACCAGTAACCATCGCTAAAACAAAAACTGATAATACCAAGTAAGACTAAGCCCCAAGGCCAGCCTATATCTACATAGCTCATTCTCCCAGTTCGCCAAATAGGTATACATACTACTAAGGTAAAAAGAACTAACTGAGCCAAGCTATTTAAAAGAGCTAATTTAAAGAATGTTGTGGACCATAAAATAAAACCCAGTCCTAGAAGAAAGGGATAAACAGGACGAAGATAATTAATCATTTAAAACTGTGTTTAATTTATGGGTAAGTTCTGTTGCAAGAAAGTAAACATATTACCACCCATCACTTTTCTAATCTGTAAGTCACTTAAGCCTAGTTCAAGTAATTCATGCGTTATTGCCACAAGCTCTGAGCTATCAAAGCCTGGAGTAATAGTTCCATCAAAATCTGATCCTAAAGCTACATGATCAACGCCGATAAGCTCAATACCATACATAATAGCTTCAGCAACTGATTTGGGGGTATTGTTACAGATTGCTCCATCCCAAAAACCAATACCGACTAATCCACCTTTTTTAGCAATTGATTGCATTAAACCATCGCTAATATTACGAGGAGATTCACAATATCCGTTAAAGCCCGTGTGGCTAACAACAATGGGTCTATTAGTGATATCCAGAACATCTTTGACAACATTTTCAGAAGAGTGGGAAACATCAATAATAATATTTAAGCGAAGCATCTCAATTATGGACTGCTTACCAAAATCAGTTAACCCTTGCTTAGTTATCCCATGCAATGATCCCCCAAGCTTATTATCAAAGAAATGATGCAAACTCATCATCCGAAAGCCTTTGTTATAAAGCCTTTGTATATTAGTTAAGTCCCCATCTAAAGCATGAGATCCTTCGGTACCAATAAGACCACCGATTAATGTTGGATTTAATTCTCTTTTAATCATGAATTGCTTCAGATCAGATTGAGACTCTATCAACATTAAATTTTTAGAATCTCGAAGTGACAAATCACGCATTTTTTCTGCCTGAAAGATTGCTCTTTCTGTAAGACTTGACCAAGTTTTAATTGGCCAACCTTGGACAATAGCTAGAGCAGTAATATTATCTCTAGCGTCCGTCTCATTGCTGTCAAAATTTTGACCAGAAGGTGATTTAGTTACTGTTGTAAACATCTGCAAAGCTATATTTCCTGTTTGCATCCTTGGTATATCCTCATGACCATAATCATAAGTCTTGCTTAAATCTCGATTCCATAAAGCGCTATCTGAGTGCCAATCGCCTATTATTAATGTTTTGTGCAACTCTTTAGCCTTATCTGACACGACAAAAGGCAAATGATCTGAGACTGGGTTCATTTGTTTATCAAGCATAGCTGGAAGAAAAATCCTACCTGCGGAGATTGAAAGAAAAATTACAAAGACTAACCCTAGTATTATTTTTTTAATCATCTTTGCAATATATCAGAATCTAGAATATTTAGAACATTTCTTGCTGATAGTGTAGAAGCGGCATTACCTGAACTAGTAAGTTTTTTATAGTTAAGATTATGATGAAATCAAATATTCATATTTAAAAGAGGTTTTGTAGAGTTTCCATTTGATAAGAGCTAAGTTTGCCCTTACTTTCTGCATCAATACATTCCTGTAATTCTTTTCTATTTTTAATTCCTAAGATTACAGAACTTACTTTTTGAACACTCAGAGCGTACCTATGCGCTAAAGATGCAGGAGATTCATCCCATTCCTTGGCAAGCTTTCTAAAAGGCAAGGCTCTTTCAAAGTCCATGAAATCAGCCTTATCTATTCCTGAAGGATGTGGTTTTCTATCCATATTAGAAGTAAGCGCCCCTGCTTGAACAGCTCTAATAGCTAAAATCGGTATATCTTTTTTTTGACATTCTAGTAACACTCTACTGGGATCGGGTTTTTCACTCATATACCCAATAGCACCAATTGAATTTAAAATGTTTACTGCGCACTGCATAGCCTCAGGTGGATGCTCATGATTTATAGCTTTAATAAGAGCTTCTTCTTGCCCTAGTCCAATTCCCCAGTGATCAATTTTTCCTTCTTTTTTTAACATTTCAAAAGCTGGAATTACCGCATTGTAATAACATGAAAGAGTGGTGGCATTTGTAGCTCTATGTTCATTTAAAAAAGGCAGTTGATAGTCATCCTCTATGAGTTGGGAGTGAAGAAGGAACAAATTAACCTTATCGACCCCCATTGTATCTAAACTTCTGCAAAGAGAATTATTTAGTCTGGTATAAACTTCTGAGTCTGTAACTGTTCCAAGCCTGCATTTGGTTGTTAAGTTTATTGCTGAGTAATCTTGGCCTTTAAAAGCTTCTCCAACAACTCTTTCTGCCTCTCCTTTTCCATACATTGGAGCTATATCAAGATGATTGATTCCGGATTCAATTGCTAAGTTCACAGTAGAAACTCTTTCAGATCTAGTGGTTTGCCCCCAAACATTACCGATGCCACCACCTCCCAAACTAAGAGCGCTTACAGTGCTGAAAGGTTTAAATTCTCGTTGTTGCATTATTTATTTCTGATTGTCTCATTTTCTTAAATACCCTCACACTTCATAAGTCCTTCTATTTGGTCTAAACTCTAAGTAATGAAAAAATATTTACCCATAGTCTCTATAGTTATTATGTTTATATTACTAATAATATCAGGTAATTTATTCATCTAAGAACTAGTTTTATCTAACTCTCTCAAATAGATATCAAAGTCATCATCTTCCATAAAGATTCTGCACATCTCTTTTCTTATTATGACAGAGGTTGTTATAATATTTTTCTAATAAACTGGAAAAAAAATGAAGTATAACTATAGAATTATATGTGCACTTATTGGATGGCTAGCGCTATCTCTTAGACTTGTCGATGTGTTATTAATCGGTCAGTACGCTAGTATCGCTGAAGAATTGTTTGTCTATTTTGGGTTTTTCACAGTTTGGACTAACATCCTGATTGCGCTTGCGTTTACGGCGCCATTACTTGATCAAGATAGAAAGTTATATAATTTTTTCATGCGTCCTGCTGTTCGTGCAGCTCTTGCATCTTATATTTTTATGGTATCCGTTGTTTATCATATAGCGATCGCGCCTAGTTGGGATCCTCAGGGTTTCACTTTGCTGACCGCTCATGGCTTGAATACAGTCATGCCCATTCTCTATATTGTCGATTGGTTATTCTTTGCTGAAAAGCGACCGATTTTCTATAAACATCTTCCTTATTGGGTCATATATCCTGCCGTGTATGGAGTGACAATAATTATCCTGGGGTCATTAACCAATGTTTATCCTTATACATTTCTTGACGTATCTCTCATAGGCATTGAAAAAGTATTAATGAATATGTTCGGATTAGTTGCAGTTTTTGCGGTGGTTGGCCCTATTTTTATCGCGGTAGCTCATCTGATTTCTAATAGAACCGAAACCTAGAAGAAAGTATATTGTTGACGAAACCTGATAGATAAAGGTTTCAGGTAGTTTAGCTACTCCCACTCAATAGTCGCAGGTTTACAGAGTCTTATAGACGAAGGGCTACAAGCACGAAAATAAAAGTGTGTAACTTTCGTGTAACTCTTACCTTCTATTTTCTTGTTACACAGTGTGTAACTTTATTTCATGACTTTAATTTTCCACCAAATAATAACGGGGGTTATCAATGCGGTTGGAAGAACCCACCATATCCACACAGGCTCAATATTAACATTCACAACTAAAACAGCGGTAATCACTGCAATGGTTCCACCCATCATATTGCCCAAGTGTCTTCCTATTCTTTCTTTTCCGATGGCTGTTTTGTTCTTATGACTCTTAAAATCACCGTAACCCAAAACAATAGCCAAAAACCCAAAAACTAAAAGAGGTATGTATTGAGAGTTGTTATTCATGAAGTAAATTGCAGCCAGTATCCACATCCCCACTCCGGATAAAAGCATCAAGCCCACAGCAATCCAATCCGAAGTAGTAGCTATACCTTTTCTGTTTCTAGCAAAGCGGATGCCTGCAAAAGCTAAATAGAAAGAAAAGAACGCTATTAAAAATAAAAAGATGTTGCTGGTGATAATCGACATTGGAATAGCTGTTAAGAAGATAGCAACCATGCACCAGAAATATGTTCTACCTGAAAGCACATGGAGTTTTTTGCCTTTCTCAGATGAAACTGCCATAGCAGCACAAAGCAGAGCAATGGTTCCAGCTAGGATATGTATTGGTAATAAAATTTGCATCGTTTCATTCCCACTCAATAGTTGCCCGATTTCGAACCCCTATAAACAAAGGGATACAGAGGTGCAAAAAAGAGTTTGTCATAAGTTTGTCACTACATTTCTTTGTTTTCAATCTCATATCCCTCATTTTAACCCATTTTGTGACAAGGTTTGTCAGGAAGTAAACAAGGTTTTTCCCACTTTGAACCTATAAACCGAAAGGATAACTATCATTTTGGTATGAAGACTAAATAAAAATGAGACCCATTTGTTCTACAGAACAAATATATTAACCAGTTAATTTTCGCATTAGTGATTCAAATATTCCTCGACTAAACCATCGCGACCAAAAAAATGCATATATAGTTCCTAAAATACAAAATATTAGTGCAGCAAAGAACGCTTGTGATGAAGTTTGGCTGCCAGTCAGTCCAAGAGCATCAACAAACCCTAAACCGACAACGATATGAAGGATGTATAAAGTAAGTGTTTGAGTCCCAGCAGGAGAGATTAAATGATAAACGTTACTATCTTTAAATCTCTCGGATGCCATTAGACAAAGACCAATAACAAGAGAAGCTGCGCCAGTAGCCGCTAAAACATAAAGTGGCATTGGTGGCATCGAATCAGTCATAACCAAAAACTGAAGTTCCGAATCAATAGGGATTAAATAGCTTGAGAGTATAAAACTCATAACTTCTGCAAATAGAATGGCAGTCAACCCCCATGCAATCATCTTAACCTGGACTTGTCTTTCTCTTAATGAAACGCGACTCAAAAGAATGCCAAACAAGAAAAATCCTAACCACGGTAAAATTGGATGGAATCCATTAAAAAAAAGATTGCGGATGAATCCGTCAATTGTCCAGAATCCAGAATAGGTAAGTTCTTCAAAATTCCAGCCTGCTTCATAGTTAAAAGAAAACAACATAGCAACAAAAACCACATTGAGGAACAAAATAACCCCAATCAACATTCGATTACTTAATGGGAGTAACAAAACACCAAAGAAGAAGTAGAAGGCATAGTAATGCAAAATATCTCCCACGAAAATAAGCATATTCAAAAGACCCAGAACAAGCAGGAATATTGATCTCTTTATAGTAATCTTGATTGACTGACTCATTCGTTTCAAACTAGAAAGGCCTAATCCAATACCCGCAAGAACTACAAATGTAGCAGAAGCACGCCCTTGTAGTAGTCCTATGAGATCACTAATGACCCCCTCATTGCTTTGAACTCCATGTGACATAGCAATATCAAAATTAACAATAACCATACCTATAAAAGCAAAGTATCGAGCAATATCTAAACCAATTAATCGAGTGCTCATAAGATTCATTTTATTACCGATCAATAGTCGCAGATTTACAGAGCCTTATAGACAAAGGGTTTGTGCTATTTGCAACTATTCCCACTCAATAGTGGCTGGAGGTTTACTGGAAATATCGTAAACCACCCTACTCACATCCTCTAT
>Ga0209709_10000261_pt1 | contig 50997 bp, 40 predicted proteins | sample ArcticOcean_MG_C_2_FD_187435 | JGI IMG/M metagenome (GOLD analysis project Ga0209709, IMG submission 187435) | Marine microbial communities from western Arctic Ocean - ArcticOcean_MG_CB4_136 (SPAdes) (version 2) | ecosystem: Environmental > Aquatic > Marine > Oceanic | place: Arctic Ocean... | reverse complement strand
TTTTAAGCATAAAAAACGATTCACTAAAATAATACTATTTTAATTAAATACCACTTCAACTAAGAATTGTTTTAATAAATTATTAGAAATTATAATTCCTCTTTTTATAACTTAGTTGTTGAAAAAAATGACTATGGAAAAAAGAGACTTACTGGTGCTTTTATTTGTTATAACACTATTAATCATAATAGGATATTCTGTTGCCTCTAACTCACCTAAAAAACCTAAAATTGAAGGTATGGAGTATTCTTTATGGAAATCCGATGTGTATGGATGTAATTCAAATAGAGAATATCTAATTCATTTTATCATATCAAACAAAGAAAAGTTTCTTAGGTATAATCAAAATCAAATGATTGATATTCTAGGAAAACCAGAAAATCAAACACTTTATAATAGAGGTCAAACTTTTTTTTATTATTACATAAAATATCATCCATCATGTGGAGAAAAAAATGCCCTTTCTGATTCTGAGCAAATAAAATTAGAAATACGATTTGATGCACTTAATAGATCTAAAGAGATATATGTATATAATTTATAAAATACGTTAGTTATTATAAGTTGATAATTACCTTTGCAAAAAACCAATACACTATGAAATTTAAATCAGGAGTTCTACATGGAGAAGAAGTAACACAATTACTAAACTATGCTAATGATAATAAATTTGCTCTTCCTGCAGTAAATGTTGTCGGAACAAGTTCAGTAAATGCAGTCCTTCAGACTGCAAAAGAGCTAAACGCTCCTGTTATTATACAATTTTCTAATGGTGGTGGATCATTCTATGCGGGTAAACAACTTGAAAATACAAATCAAAAATCTGCAATTTCTGGATGTGTCTCTGGTGCTTATCATGTACACCTTATGGCAAAAGAGTATGGTGTTCCAGTAATACTACATACCGATCATTGTGCAAAAAAACTTCTACCATGGATTGATGGGCTTCTTGAAGAAGGAGAAGAATTCTATAAAAAAGAAGGTCTTCCACTCTACAGTTCCCACATGCTTGATCTTTCAGAAGAACCTATAGAAGAAAATTTAGATATATGTTGTGCTTATTTTGAGAGAATGAATAAAATAGGAATGACTATTGAAATAGAATTAGGGGTTACTGGTGGAGAAGAAGATGGAGTTGACAATACAGATATCGATGAATCTAAATTATATACAAAGCCTGAAGAAGTAAACTATGCATACGAAAGATTAATTAAAATTAGCCCTAATTTTACAGTAGCAGCTGCTTTTGGAAATGTTCACGGTGTTTATAAACCTGGTAATGTTAAATTAACACCAAAAATTTTAAAGAAATCCCAAGAATATGTTGAAGACAAACACAAACTAGATCCAAATCCCATAAATTTTGTATTTCATGGAGGTTCTGGTTCAACAACTGATGAGATTAGAGAGGCCATAGATTACGGAGCTGTAAAAATGAACCTTGATACAGATATGCAGTGGTCATTTTGTAAAGGAGTGAATGACTATCATACTAAAAATCAGGCATATTTAAATACTCAAATTGGTAACCCAGAGGGTAATGATGTACCTAATAAAAAATATTATGATCCAAGGAAATGGTTATTAGAAGGTGAAAAATCAATGATTGAAAGGCTTAGAAAGTATTTTACCGACCTTAATAACATCAACACCAACCTTCAGACCCTGTAAACTGGTCTTGAAAGGCACGTAGGACCTCCTTCTGCCTTAATACATAGTTCGCTACCATTAAATGTTTGAACGATACAACCAGCAGCCTCAAGGAGTTTTTTTGTATCTTTAAACCCATCAACCATAATAAGATTTTTAGGTGATAAAGCTAAAATATTTAAGCAAAGACCATTACTGGATTTAAAATCTTTTTCAGATGCTGATAAACATTTAAAGCCCCTATCCATCAATAAGTTCCATAATTCACTAGGAAAAAGTTTCTTATAGACAAGAGCTAATTTTTCATCTAAAATTGATATGACAGACATTAAATGAAGACAAGCGCTAGGTCCCAAATAATAAGGTAGATCATATCCTATAACTTCTATTCCATGAGTATTAAGCAATTCATTTAACTGTTCAATACCCTTTTTATTAGTTCTAAAACCTTTACCAACAACAAGAGTTTTGTTATCTATCCACAGGCAGTCCCCTCCCTCAACTTTTCCAGGTGATTGGATTGATCCTAGTATCGGAATATTAATTTCTTTATATAGCTTTTTATGAAAATCTGTTTCTAACATCCTTAACTTTTTACCCATGTTAAGTATGATAGCACCATGATCAGTTATTAATGAAGGATCGTGAGGAAATACACTATCAAATAAATTTTCTGATGTTTTTAGGGTAATAATTTCTGAACCAAAAGACTCAACTATATCTATAAATTCTTTAAAGTTAGAATCTAATTTTTCTTGATTTAAGGGACCATCATAATGCCATTCATTAATATCAGCTTTAGACATATTGCTCTTAGGAGGACATACAATGACACTTTTGAGGTCTGAGTACATATTCTGGCATCCTAAATTAGGCATTGTCAAGAATTCCTTTTAAATCTGCTGGTGAATAATTTACTGACTTAAGTGTCTTTCTATCAGAGGTCCTATATACTAAATACATCCCATTCTTTTCTTCATAGAAGCATTCTGTCTGTTTATTTTCCTTATAATGTTTAATTGTCTCTTCAGCCTCCTCAACACTTTTACATGCTTTACTCATATTTGATCTATGAACCTCATTAAATAAATTAACAAACTTTTCACTCATTCCAAACTCATGGACAGCTCCAGATAATACATATTGAATATCACAGAGAGCATCAGCAACCTCTACCAGATCATCTTCCTTAATAGCTTCCTGTAATTCCTTCAATTCTTCAGAAATCAACTCTACCCTAAGGGCACACCTTTTCTCATCGGGAATAGTAGGATCTTGAAGTACTGGATGATTAAACAATTTATGAAAATCAGCTGTCTGATTTAATGAATCAATTTTGTCCATAATATACATGTTTATTTAGTCCATAGCAACTCCTCTGAGTCCTTGAACAAGAATTATTAATATAATAATAGGAATTACATATTTCATTAAAAATCCCCATAATTTCGTTACTTTAAAGCCTTTTGCTCCTTCATTTGTTTCAGTCATAAAGTTTGAAAAACCCCAAATATAGGCCACATAAACAGATATTAACAAGCCACCGATAGGCAGCAGTATTTTTCCTGAAATAAAATCAAATAAACCAAAGAAACTAAAACCTAATGGTTGAATGTTTTGCCAAGCCCCAAAACCTAAAACACATGGAATACAAATCAAAAATGTAATAGTAACTGTTATCAGAACTGCTTTAATTCTTGAGATATTCATCGAATCCATTATCGTTGAAATAATAGCTTCCATAAGTCCAATAATTGAAGTAAAACCAGCAATGAATACAAGAAAGAAAAATAGTCCTCCAAAGAACATACCAAAAGGAACTTCTTTAAACAATGAAGCCATAGTTACAAATAATAAGCCTGGTCCCGAATTAGGTTCAATATTAAAAGCAAATAAAGCAGGGAAAATTATAAATCCTGCTAAAACAGCTATTGCAGTATCAAAAAATACCACCATACCTACACTTCCAGGAATATCGCTTTTCTTGGGATCTAGGTAACTTCCAAAAACAAATCCTGCGGTAAGCGCAATACCTATAGAAAAGAAAATTTGTCCTAATGCTGAAAGAATAACTTGAAAATTTATTTTTGAAAAATCTGGACTTAAATACCATATAAGACCCTTTTCAGACCCTGGTAAGGAATTAGAACCAATTGCAAGAAAAACAAACATAACCAAAAGAATGGGCATAAAAATCTTTGAGACAAGTTCTATTCCACCCTGTAGACCTCTGGCTGCTACAAAAACAATAATTAATGAAACTAATGCACAATAAAGTAATATAGAATAAGAGTTTTGCTGTATTTCATTAAAATGGGATTGAATATTAGTTGCATCATACGCAAAAGCTTCTCCAGTAATATACTCTTTTAAATATATGGTTACCCATGCCATAATCATAAGATAAAACCCTAAAATAAGCAAAGTAGCAATGATTTCTACCCATCCTATAATATTCCAAAATGAATTATTTCCAGCTATTTTCTTCATTCCTTTAAGAGGTGTTAGCTGTGCCTTTCTTCCAAGGCTAATTTCTGCAGTTAGAAGAGGTACGCCAATAATAGCTGTAAGAACCAAATAAACAATAAGAAAGGCACCACCACCACTTTCTCCGACAATGTATGGAAATCTCCATATATTACCCATTCCAACTGCAAAACCAGCTGTTGCCATTATAAATCCAAACCTACTTCCCCAATTTTCTCTTTGCATAGTAACTATTTTTTTGGGATTGAATATAAATATTATTTATTCATTTCTTTAGTTCATATTTAAAAAATGACAAAAAAAAATATCCATTTTTTTCCTTTTTTTATTAATACATTAAATTTTTATGATTTTATTAAAAGTTAAATTAAATAATTATATTTAAGTATATAACTTACTGATTTATAGTATATTATATATATATATTTAGGTAAATCTAAATCCTGATTTAACGTAAAAAATCTTTTGAAATTCAAATTTTTAAAACTTCTTATCTATATTGAAAAAAAATAAAAAAGAATTACCATGAATAAAAAAACATTAACCCCCTACTTAATTATATTTTTAATCTTTAGTTTTTCAAATACCCAAGCGCAGAATAATGTTTCTAATGATGAACTCTATCAAAATCTAGAATGGAGTTTTGTTGGTCCATCTAGAGGTGGAAGGTCAACAACAGTGACTGGAGTAAACTCAAAACCTTACACATTTTTTATGGGAACTACAGGTGGTGGAGTCTGGAAAACTACAGATGCTGGTATAAAATGGAAAAATATCTCTGATGGCCAAATTACCGTTGGTTCAATAGGTGCGATTGCAGTTGCAGAATCTGATGAAAATATTATATATGTTGGTACTGGATCTGCTGACCCAAGAGGAAATGTTTCTATAGGAAATGGAATGTATAAATCAATTGATTTTGGAGAAAATTGGACGTTTATTGGACTTCCTAAAGCAGGTTTGATTGGGAAAATTGAAATTCATCCTAAAAATCCTGATATTGTATATGTAGCAGTTGTTGGTAATATTTTTGGACACAATAACGAGAGAGGTGTATACAAAACTACAGATGGAGGTAAATCATGGAATAAAATCCACTTTATTAGTGAAAAAACTGGAGCAAGAGATATAGAAATGAATCCAAATAACACTAGAGAGCTTATAGCATCTTTTTGGACAGTTCAAAGAAAACCATGGGCGTTAATTGACGGAAGTGATGAAGGAGGAGTTTATATGTCAAAAGATGCTGGATCAAGTTGGAAACAACTTACTGAGGGACTACCTAAAGGGTTAACTGGAAAAATTGAGGTAGAATATTCACCTGTTAACTCAAAGCGCTTATTTGCGATGATACAAGCTAAAGAAGAAAATGAAGGTGGTTTATATAGATCGGATGACGGTGGAAAAAAATGGAAAAAAATAAATAATGATAATAAACTTAGACAGAGAGGATGGTATTACTCACATATTACAGCTGATCCAATTAATGAAAATGTAATTTATGCATCAAATACAGGTTTTTACAAATCAATAGATGGAGGAAAGACATTTGATAACAAGATTTCAACACCTCATGGAGATAATCATGGAGTTTGGATTAATCCAAACGATAATCAAATAATGATTAATTGTAATGATGGTGGATCAAATATTAGCCTTAATGGAGGAGAGACATGGTCTATGCAACTCAATCAACCTACACCTGAATTTTATAGACTTACAGTAGATAATCAATTTCCATTTAGAATGTATGCAGGCCAACAAGATAACTCTACTATTGGAGTACCCAGCAGAAGTATGCCAGGACTTACACCTTTTGAACATTGGTTTAATGCAGGTGGTACTGAATGCTCTGATATAGCCGTTCACCCAACAAATCCAAATATATTATACTCAACAGGATATAGTGGAGAATTTACATATAAAAACCTAGAGACCGGAGAAGAGTACCAAAGAACACCTTATGTTCACTTAACTGAAGGAACTAGACAAGATGATTTAAACTACAGATTCCAATGGAACTATCCTGTATTTATTTCTAATTATAAAAATGATGATGTATATGTTGGCTCAAACGTTGTCCATAAAACATCTGATAAAGGTGTGTCATGGAAAATTATAAGTCCTGACTTAACAAGACAATTATTTTTAGAAGATGAAGAAAAAGCAGAAATTCCTGGTGGTCCTATCCAAAATGATGCCACAGGAGTAGAAGTGTATTCTTCCATATTTGCGCTTGAAGAATCGCCACATTCTGAAGGTGAAATTTGGACAGGCTCTGATGATGGTTTAATTCATATAACTAGAGATGGAGGAAAAACATGGTTAAACATAACGCCTTCTAAAATCATCCCTTTTCAAGGAACAATAAATAAAATAGAATTATCATCACATTCTCCAGGAAGAGCAATTGTAGCAATATATAATTACAGAAATAATGATTCTAAACCCTATATAATACTTACGGATGATTATGGTAAAAATTGGAAATTACTTACAAGTGGAAAAAATGGAATTCCAAGTAGTGAGTTTGTAAGAAGTGTTGCCGAAGATCCTAAAGTTAAAGGATTAATTTATGCTGGAACAGAATTTAGAGCTTATGTATCATTTAATAATGGAGATTCATGGAGATCATTACAGCTTAATCTCCCTAACGTGCCCATTACTGATATGGAGGTAACACAAAATGATTTAGCAATATCAACTCAAGGAAGAGGTTTCTGGATTTTAGATAAAATAAATATTCTTCACGAAGTAACTTCTGCAGAAAGTAAATTAAGCGAACCTCACCTTTTCAATCCTGAATTAGCTTATAGAACAAATGTAGGTGGAGGATGGAGAGGAGGAGGAGGTCCTGGATTTAAAAATGATTTTTCATTTTATATCCCAGAAGACATAAGTCTTGAAAAAGTAAAACTTGTAATTAAAAACCCTAACGGAAATACAATTGTCGATTTAATGGATTCTGAAGAATATTTATTTGATGTTAACATGGATTCAAATAACCTTAAATCAGGTGTTCATACAGCTTATTGGGACTTAGAATATAGAGCACCTGAAATTCAAGAAGATTTTGTTTCTATGTATTACAGTGCGAGTAGATCATATGGGCCTGAAGCTGTTCCAGGAACTTATACAATAGAACTATCAATTGATGAAAAAGTTCTCTCCGTTCCTTTAAAAGTTGTTATTGACCCTAGATGGAAGATTTCTAATAGTGATCTTCAAAATCAATTTGACAAAGCAAATCAAGTAATTAATTTAATTAATCAGTCTCAAAAGCAATTAAGCTCAATGAGACAAATAAGTAAGCAAGTCAAAAACTACATAGAACTAACTAAAGAAAAAGATTATCATAACGAAATAAAAGAGTTTGGAAATAAAGTAATTGATAAAATCAGTAGTATTGAGTCTGAGCTATATCAAAATAAAATAAAAACATCTCAAGATGAAATAAATTACGCAAGAAAATGGACAAATCACATTACTCATCTATACGATAGAATCACTACAGATATTCAAGGACCAAATGATGGAATGATGAAAAGAATAGACGAATTAACCAAAAATTATAATTCTATAATCTCCCCATATAATAATATTATAGAAAATGAATTAAACGCATTTACTTCCTTATTAAAAGAAAAAGGCGTCGGAGGTATAATAATTGATTAGTTTTAATTAGATAAGGCTATAAACAATAAAAGGGCGATTATTCTTATCGAATTTTCGCCCTTTTCATTTAAATAACACCTTAGTGCTTTCCAAACGTCAAGTTACAGTTAAAATGTCCTTAAAGTTTCCGTTTAATAAATTAAATTTTCACTTTATGAGCTTGTAGTTTCTTTGCTTCTAAGTACCGTAGTACTTTTCAACCTTTCCACCACTCGCCGAAACTTGCGTTTCAACTTTTATATCTCTCACTTGATTATCAAGTTTTGTTCAAATAGTCCTTAAAGCTTCTTCTTAATAAATTAAGTTTTACACTTTGAGAGCTTCTAGCTTATTTGTATCTTAGTGCCTTAACACTTCTCAACCTTTCTGCTGGTTACCGAAACTTTCGTTTCAACTTTTTTCCCTCTGCTTGAGAATACTAAGTAAGATAATTTTTTATTATAGAACAAGATTAGTTGATACTAAGTTATTCACAACTTTTCAACATATAAATTAAAGAGTTATCAACGAAAAAGAATTAGTTTATGAACAATTCGTGTTGGAAAATGGAGTATTGGAATCAAAAAATAAGAATATTAACTTTCTGTGAAACCTAACATTTCAGCAAATAACTTTAAACTTTCTCTTAAATAAAGATCATTTTTAATTTTTTTCAAAAGTAATTCTTCTTGTATAGGAAAAATCTCTGTAATTTTTAGTGATGTATTTAATGAATTATTACTTGAACCACTCTCTTTTTTTTCTATCATTCTCTTATCATAGTTCAACGTAACAGATGATTTAATTCTATTTTTTTTAGTCTTTGATATGTAAGACAAATAATTAATAAATGAAGAATCAGAAACTAAATCTTTGTTGAACTTAATATTTATATGATCCACAAGTTTTTGTGATATAAATTCTTTATTATCATACGATATCTCTCTTATTTTATCCCATTTAAGAGCATTTTCTCTGGAATTCTCTGTAAATATTGATCTATCATAAATATTTGGAAATTCAACATCTGGTTTCACCCCAATTTTTTGAGTGCTTCCACCACTTATTCTATAATATTTAGCAAGTGTTAATTTAAGTTGACCGAACTTTTCGTTGCTTTTAGGAAAAAACCTTTCTAGACCTAATAAATTTTGAACCGTACCCTTACCAAAAGTTGACTCACCAACAATAAGACCTCTATTGTAGTCCTGAAGAGCTCCAGAAAATATCTCTGATGAAGAAGCAGTAAACGAATTATTCAAGACTAATAAAGGACCATCGTAATATATATTTTTATCAAAATCCTTTTCAACTTCTATCCTTCCATCTGCAGATTTTATTTGAACAACAGGACCAGAATCAACAAATAAACCAGTTAAATTAATTGCTTCTTGCAGTGAACCACCACCGTTATTCCTTAAATCAATAATTATTCCATCAATAGATTTATCATTTAAAGAATCAATGCATTTTTTAACATCTCTAGTTACACTTTTATAATCAACAATTCCTTTCTGAGCATCCTCAAAATTCATATAAAAACTAGGGATTTTTATAACTCCAAAATTGTAATTTTTATTATTAGAATTAAAAGGTACAATATCGTACGTAACATCTTCATCTACAACATTAACCTTATCTCTAACAAGCCTAATAGTATCAGGATAATCATCGAATTCTGACTCTCTTTTAATAACCAATAAACGTACTACAGAACCCTTAGGTCCTTTTATCTTTGATACAACATCATCTAATCTCCAACCTATTATATCTTCAAAAATACCTTCATCTCCCTGAGAAACACCTATAACCTTATCACCTTTTTCCAATTCACCATTTCTATAAGCTGGCCCTCCAGGCATTACTTCAAATATCGAAGTATACTCAATATCTAGTAGTTGCAACCTAGCCCCTATTCCTTCAAATGATTTACTCATAGCAATTTCAAACCTATCAGCATTTACAGGTGAGAAATAATTTGTATGTGGGTCGTATAACTCAGTAAAAGAATTTATAAAAATTTCAAAAACATCTTCAGAGTTAAATTGATTAATTGTTTTACTAAATCTCTTATATCTTTTATTTAATGTTTCTTGGTTATCTTTCCAGGACTTACCTAAAACCTTCATATTTAAAGCTGCATACTTAATTTTTTTTCTCCAATGATTGTTTAATTCATTCTGATTTAAAAACCATTCACTTTCCTTTCTATCAAACATAAATTCCTCATCTATAGTAAAATTAGGTTCTTCTAAAAGTAAATTAAAAATATATTCAATTCTAGTTTTGACCCTTTCATTATAAATAGTAAATATTTCATAAATTGGCTTTAATGTACCATTATAAATGTAATCATCCATTTCATATTTATGTTGATTAAAAAATTCAATATCAGAACTAAAAAAATATTCTCTATTAGGATCTAAGTTCTTAATATAACTATCCAATATTTTAACAGATAAAGAATCATCAAAAGAAATTTTTTTATAATGATATCTATTTAATAATTGATATATCAATTTAGTTTGTTCAGTATGTTTTAATTTAGGATATAATATAGAATCAGCCTTAAGTAACTCTAGAGGAGCAGAATACGAGACATTATTAAATAGTATAAAGGTTAAGAAAAAAATAAAAATTTTCATATTTTAAATTGATTTAAACCATTAACGGGAATCTTTCCTTGAAATTCTCTAAAGTAAGATATAATTTTTTTCATGTCTTTATTAATATCTCCTGATGGATATATTTTTTCACCAAAATGAACCAATCTTCTTTTAAAATCAAAACCAACTAAAAGTATTGGTACTTTAGCTTTTAACGCAATATAATAAAATCCTGTTCTAAGTTTATCAACTTTTTTTCTGGTTCCCTCAGGAGCTAATGTTAAAAAAAAACTCTTCTCTTTTTTAAAAATTTCAACAACACTATCAACAGAATTCTTTTTTTTATTTCTTACTACAGGATAACCACCTAATTTTTTTAAAACATATCCAAATATTGGAATTTTAAACAATTCAGCTTTTCCAAGAAACTTGATTCTATCTTCCATTTTTAAAACTGATCGAGTAAATATCCCAACAAATAAATCATGCCAAGATGTATGAGGAGCTACTATTGCAATAAGTTTTTTATCATCAGGTATAACACCTTCAATTTTCCAACCCAATAGGTTTTGAAAAATAAATTTATTTATAACCCTAATCATTTTGTGAAACCCCCATCGAAGAAAATTTTTGAACCCTATTCATTATTCTTTTTTCAGGATCAATTTTTTCCAGTTCTTTAATCTCATTAAGTATTAATTTTTTTAATTTATTTGCAGCAAAATCAACATCATTATGTGCTCCGCCAAGAGGTTCTTTAATTACACCATCAATTAAATTCATCTTTTGAAGGTCACCAGAAGTAAGCTTTAAAGCTTCAGCTGCTTGCTCTTTATAATCCCAACTTCTCCACAAAATAGAAGAGCATGACTCTGGAGAGATAACAGAATACCATGTATATTCCATCATAAATACCTTATCCCCTAAACCTATACCTAATGCTCCCCCAGAAGCTCCTTCGCCAATAACAATACAAATAACTGGAACTTTGAGCATTGCCATTTCTCTAATATTTCTAGCTATTGCTTCTGCTTGACCACGTTCTTCAGCTTCCAGTCCAGGATATGCTCCAGGGGTATCTATTAAAGTAACAATAGGCTTATTAAACTTTTCAGCAATTTTCATAATTCTCAACGCCTTTCTATACCCTTCAGGATTTGACATACCAAAATTTCTAAACTGACGATCTTTAGTGTTCCTACCTTTTTGTTGACCTATAAAGACTATAGACTTACCATCTATTTCAGCAATTCCACCAACCATTGCCTTATCATCCCTTGCAACTCTATCACCATGAAGTTCAATAAATTCAGTAGAAATCTTATATATATAATCTAAAAAATAAGGTCTATTTGGATGTCTTGAAAGTTGAACTTTTTGCCACCTAGTAAGATTTTTAAATATTTCTTTTTTAAGCTCAATTATTTTCTCTTCCAATAAAAGTGCTTCAGAATCTAAATTTTTACCATTTTTTGCAGCAATCTCTTTCATCTGCAACAATTTAGATTCTAAATCTATGATAGGCTTTTCAAAGTCTAATGACATCTTTATAGAATTGGTTTATAACACAAATTTAATGAAGAAATAATATGTATTTAACTATATAAAATTAAAAATTTAATTTTTTCTTTCATAAGTATTTACGAACTGATATGTTTGCAAAACAATTTCAACCGGGGTGGTAGTTCAGCTGGTTAGAATGCCTGCCTGTCACGCAGGAGGTCGCGGGTTCGAATCCCGTCCATCCCGCTTTTTTTTCTATATCAACGTTTCCAAAGAATAGTCATCATTTATCATTTTAATTTTCCAGCCATCAAAATCCTTACCATTAAATAGGTATTTCCACTCATTTTCTTTAGTTGAGATAAATAATGCAGAAATAATTAAGAAAAAAATATATATAACTAAATCTAATAAAGGTTTTTGAATAATTAGTAGATAATAGTAGGTTTATATATGAAACAATTATTATTACTACAATTCATTCTTTATTCATGTGTTAATACTACTTATGATAATGGTTGGACACAACTTTTTAATGGAAATGACCTCACAGGCTGGGAAATTCTAAATGGTAAAGCTGAAATAAAGGTATCAAATAATGAAATTATTGGAAAAACAGTTAAAAACACACCAAATACATTTTTATGCTATAAGAAAGATTATAGGGATTTTATTTTAGAATTTGAGGTAAATATTGAAGATGATATTAATTCTGGTGTTCAAATTAGAAGCAATACTCTCAGTGAATACAGGAATGGAGTAGTTCATGGATATCAAATAGAAATTGACCCTTCAAAAAGAGCCTACAGTGGTGGAATATTTGATGAGCAGAGAAGAGGTTGGCTATATGATTTATCTGAAAATAAAAATGGAAGAGAAGCATTTAAAGTTAATGAGTGGAATAAATTTCATATAGAAGCTATAGGAGATACTATTAGAACGTGGGTAAATGAAGTTCATTGCTCATATTTTGTTGATAGCATATCAGACTCTGGTTTTATAGGGCTTCAGGTCCACGGAGTTGGTGGCATGACTAAACCAGATAAATATGTTAAATTTAAAAATATTAAAATTAAGACCGAAAATTTTGATAATGATTTATGGTCGATTAGGGATGATTTAAAAGTTATTAATCTTAAATATGAAAAGAAGAAAGTTTATTAAAAATACTGGAATGAGTGTTAGTGGAATTATTACATTGCCCGCAATAACTGGATTTAATATATCAAAAAATTTAAATTCAAGCGTAAATATTGGGATCATAGGAACAGGGTCAAGAGGTGGAGGATTAATACCGTTCATCAATGAAATAGAAAACTTGAATTTAGTAGCATGTTGTGATATCCTCCCTTTTCGTCTAAAGGATGCACTAGATAATGCGCCAGATCAAACTATTGGATATGAAGACTATAAAAATTTACTAAATAATAAAGATATTGATGCTGTACTGATAGCGACACCCTTCTCAACTCATCATACAATTGCACTAGATGCTATTGAGTCAGGTAAGCACGTTTACTGTGAGAAAACATTGTCAAGAGGAATATCAAATAATTTAAACCTAGTAAAGAAAGTAAAAAAATCTAATATCATTTTCCAAACAGGACACCAGTATCATAGCTCTAGACTCTATAATCACGTTGTAGATATTATTAATTCAGATGAAATAGGAAAGATAACTTCTTTTGATTGTCAATGGAATAGAAATGGTAATTGGAGAAGACCAGTATCAGATCCTAGCCTAGAAAGGTTAATTAATTGGAGGATGTACAAAGAATACTCAGGGGGACTAGTTGCAGAATTGTGTTCACATCATATTGACTTTGTAAATTGGGTACTAGGTGAAAATCCAAAGACAATTATGGGCTCAGGTGGAATAGACTACTGGAATGATGGCAGAGAGACATTTGATAATGTTCACCTATTATTTAAATATCCAAGTGGAGCAAAAGCAAAATTTACTTCCTTAACATCTAACGCACTGGGAGATTATCAAATTAAAATTCATGGTGATAAGGGATCTATTTTATTAGATTACGCAAAAGCATGGATATACCCAGAAAATAAATCAGAGACAACATATGAAAATGTTGACGGAGTTTCAGGAGCAACTTCAAAGCCATGGGTACAAGGTAACGGAAACCCAATAGACTATGAACATACTGATCCCTCAAAGCAGGCACTAATTGATTTTAGGGATAATATATTGAATAACACTATGCCGTTGTCAAATGTTTTAACTGGTTCCTCAACTGCTATAGCAGTGGACCTATCATTACAAGCTTTACATAATGAAAAAATCACCTATTGGAGAGATTACTACAACTCCTAATTATTATTAAATCTTTTGATCGTACACGTAGTAAGTCGAAAAAATCTTAATCATTTTTGAATATTAAAGTAGAAGATAAATAGCGAAAGATACAATCTATAAAGATTTAAGTGAAAAGCCAAATGTCAAAAGGAGAGTGGGGTTAGTATAATCTTTTTTAAAAATATTTAATTTTGAAATAATGAAATATCTTAAAATTATCTTAGCTATCTTGTTTGGCGCCATGCAGTATATTCTTAGCTCAATAATTCCAGTGATCTCAAAGGTCTGCCTTAGTCTAGCCTGTCTAATCATGTTTTTCTCTTGCTCTAAGAAAGAACCGGAAACTCTCCGGATTCTCACCGCTGGTATTCGGCACGAGTCTAATACCTTTAACCCGGTTTTAACCACTATGAAAGACTTTTCTATCAAAAGGGGAAGTGCAGTTTTAGAGGACGAAGAATGGGCTGAATATTTAAAAAATGAGGGAATTGAAGTAATCCCAACCATGCATGCCAGTGCTGGACCTTTCGGAGTAGTTGCCAAGGATACCTACGAATTTTTCAGGTCCGAGATTATTTCGAAAGTTCGACAAGCTGGTAAAATAGATGGTATTTATCTGGACATGCATGGTGCTCTTCATGTAGAAGGGTACCCTGATGCTCAATTGGATTTGATCCAGTCCATTAGAAAGGAGTTAGGGGATGCAGTGTTGATCAGTGCGAGTTTCGATCTGCATGGTAATATATCATCTAACTTTGTCAAGAATTTGAATATATTAACCGCTTTTCGTACAGCTCCACATGTGGATGACTCACAAACTCGGTTAAGAGCAGTCAGCCTGTTGGTTAATGCCCTAAGAAACCAATGGAAACCAGTAGTTGCTCATGTTCACATTCCCATCCTTATACCTGGTGAAAAGGGAATTACGGCCGTAGAACCACTTAAATCTCTCTACGATCAACTTCCGGATATTGCTATGCAAGAGGGTCTTCTAGATGCTTCGATCTTTGTAGGGATGCCCTGGACAGACGTTCCCCGTGCAGGCATGAGTATTCAGGTTGTGGCTCAAGATAAATCATATCTAACTACGGCCCAGGATGAGTTAAAGAGTTTGGCAACGCAGCTTTGGGATGAAAGGCAAAGGTTACAATTCGACGTACCGACTGATAATATTAGAGGAGCGGTGGAGACAGCTCTTAAATCGGAGGAATCAACCGTATTCATTACTGACTCTGGGGATAATACCACCGCTGGTGCCGCCGGGGATAATACGCTTGTTCTTGAATACCTTATTTCCCATGGTGTCCAGAATGCGCTTGTGGCCGGTATTGTTGATTCAGAAGCAGTTCGGTATTGTGATGAAGCCGGAGTTGGAAATGAAGTTTCTATTACCATAGGAGGAAAGATAGATACAGTATTTGGTCAATCTTTGGAAATAAGAGGAATAGTTAAGATGGTTTCAAGTTATGATTCATTAACAAGAAGGAAGCCGGCGGTGGTAAGATTGGGTAGCATTGACCTCGTACTACTCACTGATCGTAGATCATTCCTTTCGCCCCAGGATTTTAAAGAGGTAGGTTTGGATCCATTGAATTATAAGATAGTCGTTGTCAAACTAGGATACTTATTTCAGGGATTAAGAGATATTTCCCCTATGACAATAATGGCTCTTACTCCTGGATTTGCAAATCAGGTAATCGAGGGTTTACCTTATCAAAATGTAAATAGACCTATCTATCCTTTGGATGAAGATATGCAGTGGGACTCTGCAACCATTTATTAATGGCTAATCTTGTGTCAATAGTTTTTTTCAACTAATGAATAGAATGTATTTATTGACTTTGTTTTATTACAAGTTTTACAAACTTTTTTATCTTTGCTTTATTATATTAAATTAATATGAAAATAAATTCAAGAGATATATTAATAGGACATATTAGCGATGGTATTGACAATACGCAAGTAGGTGACAACTCAAACAAGAGTATTCTTGCAAGAGGATGCGATCCAGAAATGGGTAGACGTGCAATTGAGTTATTATCACCAATATTGGGTAATCCCAAAATGCTTTCAGTTACAAATGATGATGATTTCATCATAGAATTAAAGAGAAAAAAGTGGACAGTTATTCACTTTGCACCAGGAGCGTGTAGATATGATGCTACTAAATCACCCATTCCAGGTAATCGTTTACTAACGCAAGATTGGGGACTTGCAGAGTATCGAAACTTGGTAAGAAAACACCAAGGTGAGTATATTAAAATTGTTGAAACTACCGACGAAAGTCAAATAATACCTCTACTTAGAAAAGCCTTAAAAAGTATTAATTAAATCTACAACTATCCAAGAAAAATTCAAAAGTGGAGTGATGTTAGAGTTAAGAAAATTCTAAACCATAGGCTTATCTTCTTCTTTTTACTCCGTTCAATTCTCTTATAATTACTTGTTACTCGTTAGTTGTCACTTGTTGCATATATTTCGATTCTCTTTTGTGGTTTAGATATACTTTAAACATAGATTTAATGAAATTACTTTGTACCTGTTTTGTTTATGATGTTAGATGGTCGCTGGGGGTCCACATTAATTTTTCCTAACATACTTATAATCAATGTGTTAAGTTTTTTGATATTAATATTTGTACGATTATTGTACGGCCAGCATTACTAAAAAGCTGAAAAAATCCCAATAGTATTTTAATAACCCATCTCCCCTACTTATATAATATCGGTTTTCTATTTGGGGGTGGTCTTTGTATAATGGGGTATAATAGTGAAGTTCTAGGTATCTAAATATCTACCTCTCAATTACTATCTTAATTTTATTTACTTCTTTATCTGTTATAAGGTTTAATATATAAATACCATTATTAAGATTTGATACATTAATCCTAATAGAAGATTTACTTATCTCTACCTTATTAGGTTTTATTTGTTTACCACTAAAGTCAACAAACTCTACTTTTTTAACTATCGAGTTTTCTTTCAACTCTACTAGTAGTTCATTATCTGTAGGATTAGGATAAATACGTTTAATAAAAGAAATATTTTCTACAAACAGTGGTAATGTACATCCACTAGCATCTACCGTTTCTCCAGTTGGTGTAGAAGGACACTCATCAACATCATCAGTTACTCCATCGTTATCTGTATCTTTTTGTGAGTCTGAACATCCAGCAGCATCTACCGCTTCTCCAGTTGGTGTAGAAGGACACTCATCAACATCATCAGTTACTCCATCGTTATCTGTATCAATGTTTGATGGATCACAAGCATCTCCTATTCCATCACCATCAGTATCCCATTGGCCAAGTGCCCACTTTTGGATGCGGTGATCACCTCTATCAGCTATATACATTTTTCCTAAGCTATCGAGTTTAATTCCCCTTGGATAATCTAATTGATTTGAAGCAGAACCTTCCCCATTTCCTCCTGCCACCGTTACTCCTTCAGTCGCTCCTGGTGCCCACTTTTGTATGCGGTTATTATAACTATCTGATATATAAAGATTTCCAGAGGCATCGAGAGTAATTCGATTCGGATAAACAAGTTGATTTGCTGCAGAGCCATAACCATTTAATCCTGCTACCGTTGTTCCTTCTGTTGCTCCTGGTGCCCACTTTTGGATGCGGTGATTACCTAAATCAGCTATATACATATTTCCAGAGGCATCGAGAGCAATTCCAGTTGAATAATGAAATTGATTTGCTGCAGAGCCTTGACCATTTCCTCCTGCTACCGTTACTCCTTCAGTCGCTCCTGGTGCCCACTTTTGTATGCGGTGATTATATGTGTCTGATATATAGAGATTAACATCTGAATCTAAAAAAACTTCACTTGGTTGATTTAATTGATTTGCTGCAGAGCCTTGACCATTTCCTCCTGCTACCGTTGTTCCTTCACTTGCGCCTGGTGCCCACTTTTGTATACGATGATTATCTTTATCTGCTATATAAAGATTTCCTGAGGCATCAAGGGTAATACTACGTGGATTAGATAATTGAGTTGCAGAAGAGCCTTGACCATTTCCTCCTGCTACCGTCGTTCCTTCACTTGCGCCTGGTATCCATTTTTGTATGCGATGATTACTATAATCTGCTATGTAAAGGTTTCCAGAGGCATCGAGAGCAATATCATATGGGTTATCTAATTGATTTGCTGCAGAGCCTGCTCCATTTCCTCCTGCTACCGTAGTTCCTACTATTGAGTGTCCATTTTCTACTGTTGAGCAGTTATCACATGCATCTCCAATACCATCTTCATCAGTATCAAGTTGATCAATATTTGAAACCAATGGACAAATATCATCAGGATCATTTATACCATCTCCATCAGAGTCTTTTTGTGAATTCGAACATCCAGAAGCATCTACAGTTTCTCCTGTTGGTGTAGATGGACATTGATCTATATCATCAGTTACTCCATCTCCATCAGTATCTTTTTGTGAATTTGAACATCCATTAGCATCTACAGTTTCTCCTGTTGGTGTAGAAGGACATTCATCTATATCATCAGTTACTCCATCTCCATCCGTATCTTTTTGTGAGTCTGAACATCCGCCAGCATCTACAGCTTCTCCTGTAGGTGTATCAGGGCATTGGTCACAAACATCCTCTATACTATCATCATCTGAATCAGTATATTCATAGTCTTCACCATAATAAGTGTTTAATATTAAATCTATTTGATTTTGCATATCAGAATTATAATTATCATTATCATAGTTATTAAGAGCATAATCATAACGAACTTGTTGAACACCACCTACTGATATATAATTTGCATCATACCAATATTGAAATTCTGATGAATTATTAGGAATTAATTTTTTATAGTCTAAAAGTTGACATAATATTTCATTACTTAATGGTAAATCTTTTAACTGATCAACTAAACCTAATGATGGTTGACGTCCCCAAAAATGAAATAAAGGTGCCATGTTTACATTGTTAGCATTAGATGCTGCAAGTATTAACTCATCATCAGATATTCTATTTCCATTATTTAATCCCATGAATCCCCAATCTTTTTGTGTATTAACTTTCCACTCATTGTAAAAAACTTTATGTGTATTATGAACTGCTTCCCAGCCAAATAAATCAGCTATTTCGATATACATAGCGTGACCTCTGTGCTGATATCTCACTTCATGACATACACTAGGATTCATTGTTGGGTCACAACTGATTCCAATATTATTTCTAAAATTGTCTGTTATTATCCAGTCTATTGTAGTTTGATCCATAGTTAAATTTTGAAAGGCTGAATATTTAAAAGCTGTATCAAGAGGAAGGTCATAATATTTATTCCATATGTAAACTGCAGGAAGGTGAACAATAGACTCTGTAGCATTACCTAGTGTAGGGTGCCATTCTAAATGTCCCATTTCGTGGAACATTGTCCTTACTCCTCCTATTTTATGTGGTTCGTTTTCTAGTAATGCAATTAACATCATTCCCTTGTCATCATCATCATAGACAGCAGGATATCCTGTGCCATATCCACCATCAGGGATTCTTGTATCAGATATAATATATTCTGCTCGTGACCTTTCTTGTGGTCTTCCTCCAACGTAATTAAAACCATCAGCAACTTCATCCCATTTTTCCATCATTAATCTTGGATCAGTTAAATTGATTGATCCTGGACTTATCCCATCTATCACATCAATTGGAAGAGTAGTCATAAACTTATCGGATTCTATATCAACCCATTTAACACTTTGCTCAGCTAATTCATCTTGCCAAACTGAGAGGTCAGTTCCTTTTCCTTCTCTTGTTGAGAAATATGGTGACTTTACTGCTCCATTAATTGTAATATCAAAGTATCCAAAATTAGATCCTTCAGGGACTAATATATATATACCCCCACCAAATGGATTCACAATTTTTGTTTCTTCTGTACTCAAACCAAACCTATTCGAAATTCTTAAAAATCTATTTGTCTGACTTAGGTTCGAGTGGTCTCTTTCATGTGCACCTATCATTACACTCATTCCCTTATCAACATGATTTGTTGGAATAGTTATAGTTATTAATTCCCCTGGTGGCGCATAGTGTCCCGTTGGCCTTTTGGCATCCCATGTATCATGTAAATGTCTTGTTCCATGGATAACATTATAGGTTCCATCAATTTCAACAGGGGCATCATTAACTCTTTGAGCAGAAGCACTTACTTTTCCTGGAAATACTTCAGAAAATTCAAACTTAATTCCTTCCATCTCCTCAGCATTTGATTTGTACTCTTCATCAAAAATTGCTTGTTGCAAGAAAATAAGAGTCTGTATTTCTACTGGTAATTCAGAAAACACAGCTTCATTTCCATCAGAAAATACTGGTTCATATTTATCTTCATATGCATTTAAAAATTCGAAAATATCTGATTTTGCATCAGTAAAATTTCCGCTATAATTTAATTGAATATCAGTTAGGTATTTTTGTAATAGACTTTCACTTAATGTAGAGGAACCATTTACATGATTTGTCATCGCATTCAAAGCTGTGGTAAGTTCAGAAAGCAGTGTGTTACTTTTTGGTGAATATATTTTTAAATTATCAAGTATCATTGATGATGTGAAAATATCTGGACGATTAGCCATCACCCATGATTGTGAAGCATTTAACCATCCTATCCTAATGTAATTATTTTTTACTACTTGTTTTATTTTATCTAAGTCATAATAACTATCAAAATATGCAGATGAAGATGTATTATTAAGAATTGTAGTCCATTTGTTCTTCTCAAAATCAAGAATTAATCTGAATTTAACAAATTCTCCAACATCAAAAGTTCCAATGTTATTTCTGCTTCCTCCCGGATGATTTTCTACTCCTTCATTATATCCTCCATCAGTATAATTTAAAATAACTTTATAATTATTATCATCAATTTTATCAGTCCAAACATTAATTCCAGTTGTATTATCATTCCATCCCGCTGAAAGTTCAAGTATTTCTTTTCTTCCATCATCGCTTCCAAGTGTTGTTATTTTAAAATCAAAAACAAACTCAATGCTTTTATCAAAATCAAGTTGATTATTTAATGACATAGGTAGGTATATTCCTTGTGTGGGATCTAAAAAAATACCTGATCCTGACTGACCAGTAGTGTAAACTGGAGTAGTATTGCTAATGTTGCCATTTACAGTATAAGTACCATCAAATCCTGAAATATTATCAATTAAATTATTTTCAAAATCATAAGAAACCATTTGTCCATAACAAGTCGAAGAAACTATAAGTAAGAGAATAATTATATATTTCATTTTTAGTTATTTAAGTTTTTAGATAAAATATAGTAGTCTCTATCAATTTCAATGGTTTGATTTTTAATGTTTATCTCTTTCCAAGAATTAGTTGGATATAACCATTTAATTTTATTATTAATCAAAACTTCAATTGGCATATTAAATCCATCAATTATATTAGACCATCTATATTTTAATTTTTTATTTTTTATCGAATATTCTAATGTAGGTATTCTTATATCTCTTAAATACTGATCAAAAATATATTTTAAATCGAATCCTATATTTTCTGAAATATAATTTTCAACTTGATTTGATGTTACTGTTTGATGATAAAAAGTTTTATTTAATCCCCTTAATGTTTTTCTCCATTTTTTATCATCATTGGCAATTTGTCTTATAGTGTGCAGTAGATTAGCTCCTTTAGAATACATATCTCCAGAACCTTTACTATTTAAATCATAAATTCCAATTATAGTTTTTTCATTTTTAATCCCTTTTCGTGTTCCTATCGTATAATCTGCTCCTGCTTCTTTTCCATTATGATAATTAAGAAATAAATTTTCTGAATAAGCCGTAAATCCTTCATGAACCCACATATCTGCTATGTCTTTATATGTTATGTTATTAGCAAACCATTCATGCCCTGACTCATGAATGATAATGAAATCAAATAATAAACCCCATCCTGTATCTGAGGGATCTCTTCCTAAATAACCTTTTAAATATTTATTTCCATAAGTAATAGAACTTTGATGTTCCATACCTAAATATGGAACTTCTACTAGTTTGTAACTATCCTCATAGAAAGGGTAGGGACCAAACCAATACTCAAAAGCTTCAAACATTTTAGGAACATCTAAAAAATGAATTTTTGCTTTTTCAAGGTTATACCTAAGTACATAATAGTCAATATCTAATTTCCCTTTTTCACCATAATATATTTCTGAAAACTTAACATAATCTCCAATATTCACATTTACTCCATAATTATTTATTGGATTACTAACAAACCAGTGATATGTTGATGTGCTATCCTCGTGAGATGAAACCTCCCTTAACCTTCCATTTGAAATATTCATTAAATTACTGGGCACGTTAATACTCATTAACATGCTATCTACTTCATCATACATATGATCCTTATTTGGCCACCATACACTTGCTCCAAGTCCTTGACAAGAAGTAGCAATAAAGTGGTTACCATTTTCATCTTTTTCCCATGAAAATCCTCCATCCCATGGAGCTCTAATTGCTTCTTTAGGCTCTCCTTCATACTCAACTATGACATAATTAATATCTCCGATATTTTGTAATTCTTCAAGTTTAATAAAGTATGCATTTCCTTCTCTATTAAATTCTAAGCTCTTATTATTTTGTTTAGCAGATGTTATGATTAAAGGTTCTTGTAAATCAATTTGCATTATATTATATGTTTTTATAACGGCATATCCAATTGTATTTTTTCCTTTAATTGTTTTCTTTTCAGGATTAACAGAAATATCTAAATGATAATAGTTTAAATCCCACCATTCTCTTTCTTTTGTTATACTTCCTCTTAATGTATCTTGTCTAGTAAAAATAGGTTCTTCAGAAATTTCCTGTGCGACTAACTCTATAGACGTTATAGACAATAATAAAATTACTATTTTAAAGATTTTTATCATAATTGAAATTCTAATTTAGAGAAAAAAGAATTATAACGCCATAGTCATATGTTTGAAATTGTATTTTTATTTCAATTTTAGTAGATTGTTCACTTCTCTAAAAAATAAAGATGTTTATAGTAGAAAATTATACTCTAGCTGTATTTTTATGTGTTATAACAATGTTTTGCTGGGGATCATGGGCTAATGCTCAAAAGATGGCATCAAAATCTTGGCCATTCCCATTATTTTATTGGGATTACACAATTGGAGTTGTTCTTTTATCATTAATTTTTGCATTTACTTTAGGAAGTAACGGTACAGAAGGAAGAGCTTTTGTTGATGATTTACTTCAAGGAAATTCTAATTCTTTTTTATCAGCATTTTTTGGGGGAGTTATTTTTAATATAGCAAACTTATTAATCGTAGCTGCTATAAGTATTGCTGGAATGGCTGTGGCTTTTCCTATTGGAATTGGAATTGCTCTTGTTTTAGGAGTTACTATAAATTACTTGGCTACTCCAATCGGTAATCCAATTCTTCTTTCAACGGGAGTATTTATAGTAGTTGTTGCAATAATTATTGATGCTATAGCATACAAAAGGTTAATTAATAATTATAAATCTTCATCTAAAGGTATTTTTATATCTATAGTTGGAGGTATTTTAATGGGCTTTTTCTATCGTTTTGTTGCTTATTCTATGTCAACAGACTTTACAACTCCTGAAGACGGTCTATTTACTCCATATACGGCTGTATTTATATTTTCATTAGGAATTTTCATTTCTAATTTTTTATGGAATACTTATTTTATGTATAGACCTATTGATGGTGAAAAAGTTACTTATTATGACTATTTCAATAAAGGCTCTATAAAACTTCATATATTTGGAATTTTAGGTGGTATTATTTGGTGTGTTGGTATGTCATTGAGTATGATAGCAAGTGAGGAGGCAGGTTATGCAATTTCTTATGGTCTTGGGCAAGGAGCTACTATGGTGGCTGCTGCATGGGGAGTTTTTATATGGAAAGAATTTAAAAATTCACCTAAAGGGACAAATAATTTAATATATATGATGTTTTTCTTTTTTATTTTAGGTTTATCTCTAATTATTTTATCTAGATATTAATTCAATAATTTTTTAAAATGAATAACCCTAATAAAAAGTATTTATCTGTTGACCAAATTAATGATGCAATTATTGAAATCAATAAAAAGTTAATACTTTCAAAATGGTCTCCTGATGTTATTATTAGTTTAAATAGAGGAGGGTGTGTGCCTGGAGTTTATCTTTCTCATCTTATTAATGTACCTCATGAGGTTATAGATTTAAAAAAAACAGATAAAAGTCAGTATCTAAATTCTATTGAAAAATATAAAAATATTTTAATTGTTGATGATATAAATGATACTGGAAAAACTTTACAATTAACAAAAAGTCTTTTTTCTAATTCTATAGCCGTAATAAAATATGGAGTATTAGTAAATAATGAATCAAGTGATTTTATAGTTAATTATGCTGCTATAGATATTAATAAGAAGGTAGATGATTCTTGGATAGTTTTTCCTTGGGAAGAAATGAAATGATAGTAACTATTTCTAATCATATTAAATATGTTAAAAAATTCTGGTAGTAATGTTATTTTGAGATTGGTTTTCTTGCAAGTAGTAATAATTACTATTTCTAATTTTCTAGTATCAATACCTCTTGAGATTTTTGGAATTAAACTTACCTGGTCAGCATTTACTTTTCCTTTAGTGGTATTAGCCACTGACTTGACAATTAGAATTCTAGATAAGTCTATAGCAAGAAAGACGATTGCTATAACGTACCCATTTGCAATTTTAACTTCAATAATACTTTTGTTAAGTGAAGGCACATTAATGTCAGTTTCTTTAAGGATAGGTTTTGCTAGTGCAACTGCTTATGCCATAAGTACTCTATTAGATGTGTATGTCTTTCAAATAATTAGAGAAAATTATAAGGCTTGGTGGCTTGCTCCTGGAATTTCAACCGTATTTGCTAATATAATAGATTCATATATATTTTTTTTTACTGCTTTTTTAAATTCTGATGATATATATATGTCAGAAAATTGGATTGAAATAGCTGGAACTCAAAGTTTGATTAAGATAGTTATAGGTTTGATATTCTTTTTACCAATTTATGGGATTCTTCTTAAGTACTTAGTAAAAAAATTTAAAATAAAGTAAATAGGATACTGTAATTTAAATTTTGTTGGTTAATAAATTGTTATGAAAATTGGTTTTGATGCTTAATAAAAATTAATATTCTTATTAATTTAAATTGATTATATTAGAAAAAGATTTTTTTTAAATAATCATCTAATAATTTAGATACTTTAAAAAAACATATTGAATTTAATCGAACACAATGGCAAATTTTAAACTAAATGTTAATGGAAAAACTCATAATGTTGATGTAGATCCATCTACTCCAATACTTTGGGTACTTCGAGATCATTTGAATCTTGTAGGAACTAAATTTGGATGTGGTATCGCTCAATGCGGTGCATGTTCAATTCATTATAATGATGTAGCTGTAAGGTCTTGTCAGCTACCTGTTGCAAGTGTTGGGAATGGAAAAATAATCACTATAGAAGGTTTGTCTGAAAATGGCGATCATCCAGTTCAAAGAGCTTGGATTGAAAATGATGTACCCCAATGTGGGTATTGTCAATCAGGACAAATAATGCAGGCTGCATCTTTATTGAAATCTAATCCCAATCCTACAGATGAAGAAATTGAATCTGTTATGAATGGTAATATATGTAGATGTGGTACATATATAAGAATTAAAAAAGCAATTAAAAGAGCAGTAAAATCTTAATTATAAATAGTTATTATGACAAAAAAGAAGACATATATTGGGAGAAGGTCATTTATTAAAACTAGTATTTTATCTGGTGGTGGAATGATGGTAGCATTTAGCTGGTTGGCTTCATGTAATTTAACTACAGATCAAATAAAAACATTACCTAAAGAATGGTTTAAAATAAATGGATTTTTAAAAATTGGAGAAAATGGACTGGTTACCATTATGTCTCCTAACCCTGAAATTGGACAAAATATAAAGACATCTATGCCTATGTTGGTTGCAGAGGAACTCGATGTTGATTGGAAAGATGTCATAGTAGAACAGGCACCTTTAAATACAGATATTTTTCAAAGACAAATAGCTGGAGGAAGTAATTCTATAAGTAGTTCATGGATTCCTCTTCGAATGGCTGGAGCAACTGCTAGATTTATGTTGATTGCTGCTGCTGCAAAAAAATGGAAAGTTTCTGGAGATGAAATTACAACAAAATCAGGTGAGTTATACCATAAAGCATCTAATAGAAAAATAGGTTATGGTGATGTTGCTTCTTCAGCAGCTCAACTAAAAGTTCCTAAAGAAGTAGATTTAAAAGAAATATCAGATTTTAGTATTATAGGGACATCTAAAAAAAATGTTGATGGGCAGAAAATTGTTACTGGACAACCATTGTTTGGTATTGATTATAAAGAAGAAGGTATGTTGGTAGCAATGCTTATACATCCTCCTGCCTTTGGAATGAAATTAAAATCATTTGATGCTTCTTCAGCAAAACAAATGCCTGGAATAGTAGATGTATTCGAGTTTAATAATTATAAAGAGGGTCAACCTAAGGGATCTTTTGATTTAAGTGCTCATACTACACAAATTGCTGTTGTAGGTAATTCTACTTGGGAAGTTATTCAAGCAAAAAAAGCTGTTAAGGTAGAATGGGTAGAATCTGGAGAGGTAACTCATGAAATTAGAGGATGGGGAGGAGGAAAAAAAATATTTCCTTCAAATTTAGAAAGTACTCAAGATCATTTAAAACAAATGGAAGAAATGAGTTTAAAAAAACAAAAAATAGTTAGAAAAGACGGTGATCCAGAACGAGCTTTTAAAAATGCAGATAGAATAATAGAAAGAACTTATACTTGTCCTTTTCTAGCTCATAATACTATGGAACCTATGAATTTTTTTGCTGATGTAACTGAAGATTTTGCTAGATTAGTTGGTCCTGTTCAAACTCCTGAGTTTATGGAGACAGCTATTGCAGATAGATTTAATCTTTCAAAAGATAATGTAGATATTATGATGACCCGAATGGGTGGAGGATTTGGTCGTCGCTTATATGGGCATTTTATGTTAGAAACAGCTGTAATTTCTAAAAAAGTTAAATCTCCCATTAAATTAATATATACAAGAGAAGATGATATGACTTCCGGAACGTATAGACCTTCCTATCATGTGCGCTATAAAGCCGCAGTAGATAAAAATAATAATGTAACCGCTTTTCATGTACGAGCAGGAGGTGTTCCAGAAAGTCCTTTGTATGCAAATCGTTTTCCAGCTGGTGCTATAGAAAATTATCTTGCAGAATCATGGACTATAAATTCAAATATTACAACTGGTGCTTTTAGAGCTCCTAGATCAAATTTTATAGCTAGCGCTGAACAATCTTTTTTAGATGAATTATCTGAATTTATAGATAAGGATCCTATGGATTTTAGACTTGAATTATTTGAAAAAGCTATAAATAACCCTATAGGTAAACAAAATGATTATGATGCTAGTCGTTATGCAGGAGTATTAAAACTTGTCAAAGAAAAGTCAGGTTGGAATAAACAAAAAAAAGGTGTTTCAAGAGGATTAGCCGCTTATTATTGTCATAAATCCTATGTTGCAAATGTAGTTGATATAGTTAACAAAGATGGTAAGCAAGTCATAGATAAAGTTTATTGTGCAGTTGATTGTGGTATAGTTGTTAACCCTGATGCAGCAAAAAATCTTATTGAAGGTGGAACAGTTGATGGGATTGGGCACTCAATGTATAGTCAAATAACATTTAAGGATGGTACTCCAGAGCAAGATAATTTTAATCGTTATAGACTAATAAGACACAGTGAGGCTCCAAAAAATATTGAAATATATTTTGTGGAAAACAACATAGATCCCACTGGCCTTGGAGAACCTCCATTTCCTCCAGTCATGGGAGCTTTAGCAAATGCGTTGTATAAAGTATCAGGAAAAAGACACTACAATCAACCATTTAGTGTGAGTTAATTAAACTTGATTAATAAATAATGAATTTTCTCTATTATATTAAATGATAAGTGTAGAAGAAGCTTTAAATATAATAGATACTCAAGTTGTAAATTTACCAACAGTTGAAATCATTAATATATCAAAGGGGTTAGGCAGAATATTGTCTGAGACTATTATTTCACCAATTTCTCTTCCAAGCTTTAGACAATCATCTATGGATGGTTATGCAATAAATATTTCCGATTCTTTTGAATATAAATTAGTTGGAGAATCGAAGGCAGGAGATAAATGTCTTATCAAATTAAGTCCTGGTGAGGCAGTAAGAATTTTAACTGGAGCTCATGTTCCAGATAGCGCTCAAGCTATTGTTATACAAGAGCATGTTCAAGTAAATGGAAAGATAATTACAATTGAAGGGACCCCAAAAGAAGGTTCTTTTATACGAAAAGTTGGTGAAGAGGTAAAAAAAGGAGATTCTACACTAAATAAAGGATTTCTTTTAAATGAAGCATCATTGGGATTTATTACTAGTTTAGGTCTTCAAAAAGTAAAAGTTTATTCTTTACTTAAAGTTTCTATAATTATTACTGGGAATGAATTGGTTCCAATTGGAGCAAAAATTGGGACAGGTAAAATTTATGAAAGTAATAGTATAGTATTACAATCTGCACTTTATAAAAAAGGAATTAAAGACATAAATTTTTTTGCAGTTAAAGACACCTTAAAAGATACAATTCAAAGTATAATAAATGCATTTGAGAATTCTAATTTAGTATTAATTTCTGGTGGTATTTCAGTTGGAGATTATGATTTTGTAAAAGTTGCTCTAGATAAAATTGGGGTAAAAAAAATATTCTATAAGGTTAAACAAAGACCTGGAAAACCTTTATTTTTTGGAGAAATTGATAATAAATTTATTTTTGCTTTACCAGGAAATCCAGCATCTACCTTGAATTGTTTTTATATATATGTTTCTCAATTTCTTAGCAAATTGATGGGAGATACTAATTATAGTTTATTGAGATTAAGAGCTCCTTTAAAAAATTCATTTTCTAAAGTTAAGGGAAGAGCAGTATTTTTAAAGGCTATTTATAAAAATTATGAAGTTGTTATTTTAGAACATCAACAATCATCAAAAATGATAAGTTTTGCTCATGCAAATTGTTTAGTTTATTTTAATGAAGGTTGCATTAATTTAGAAGATGGTGCTTTAGTTGATGTATTGTTATTAAGGTAATTGTAATGATAGAATCAACATCTTTCATTGTATTTTTAATTATACTACCAATAGTATCTCTTTTATATTCTAGTGTTGGGCACGGTGGAGCAAGTGGTTATTTAGCTCTTATGGTTATTTTTTCATTTCCTAGTGAGATAATGAAATCTACAGCTTTATTATTAAATCTCTTTGTTGCTGGAATAGCTTTTTATCAATACTACAATGCTGGTCATTTTAATAAAAAATTATTTATCTATTTTGCAATTGGATCTATTCCAGCTGCATTTTTTGGAGGTAAAATGGATATTAATCCAGATTTATATAGACAGATTTTAGGTGTTCTTCTAATATTTGCGATTGTTAGAATGTTATGGAAAAGTCATCAGGAAACCAGAATATCTAACCCATATTTAATTATTACAATACCATTTGGAGTGGCTATCGGTTTTTTTTCAGGCTTAATTGGTATTGGTGGTGGAATTATACTAACACCTTTAATTTTATTATTTAGATGGGGAACGATGAAAGAAGCAGCTGCAGTTTCATCTTTATTTATTTGGGTTAATTCTGCTTCAGCATTATTTGGACAATTTAACTTAGGAATTAATTTTTCATCTAGTTCGATGATGATGGTATTAATAGCTTTTCTTGGTGGATTAATTGGAAGTTATTATGGAAGTAAAAAATGGGAAAGCATTGTATTAGAATATTTATTAGTTGTAGTTTTAACTATTGCATCAATTAAATTATTTTTACTTTAAATGGAATATACTGTTAGATATTATGGACAATTGTCTGAATTAGTTCATACAAGGGAAGATCTTATTTTTTCTGATGCTGATACTATTCAAAAGTTTATAATAGATTTAATTCAAACACATCCTATTTTGAAAGGAAAAACCTTTCAAGTTGCTCAGAATAATCAAATTAAAAGGGAAGGTGAACTTATTAGTAAAGATGTTATTGATTTATTTCCTCAATTTTCTGGTGGATAATAATGATACGCTATAAAAGACATATTGCACTTAATGAGGTAGGAGTTAAAGGTCAGTCCAAAATTAATAATTCTAGGGTATTAGTTGTTGGATGTGGAGGATTAGGCTCACCAGTTATTGAATATTTATCAAGAGCAGGTATAGGAGTTATTGGAATTATAGATTTTGATAATGTTGAACTATCTAATTTACATCGTCAAATTTTATTTTCAGAACATGACTTAAATAAAAATAAGGCAATTTGTGCACATGAATATATTAAAAGAATTAATTCATCAATTAAAATAAATACATATTCAGAGGCTTTAACCATTAAAAATGGAAGTAGATTAATACAACAATATGACATCATTGTTGATGGAACAGATGATGTTAAAATTCGGTATTTATTAAATGATTTTTGTGTCTTATTAGATAAACCACTTGTATATGCAGCACTATATAAATTTGAAGGACAAATTTCAGTTTTTAACTATAAAAAAGGACCTACATATCGTTGTTTGTTTCCAGTAACGCCAAAAGATAATGAATTACCAAATTGTAGTCAAACAGGTGTTTTAGGTGTTGTTCCTGGTCTTTTAGGTATATATCAAGCTAATGAGGTGCTTAAAATAATTTTGGATATAGGGGAGGTGTTGTCTGGGAATGTACTAAGTATAAATTTATTAAAGAATACTCATACAACATTTAAATTTTCTAAAAATGTGATGGAAGTGGATAAATTGATTAAAAAGGGAGTACCTTATTCAAATACTATTTCTTTTATAAATTCAGATTATACAATTTCTCTTAATTCATTAAAAAAAAATGATAATTGTATTTTTATTGATGTCAGAAACGAAGATGAACAACCAATAATAAAACATAAAAAAATTCATCATGTACCTTTAGGGAAATTAAAAGATGAACTTTTAACCATAGTTAAGGACAATAAAATTATTTTTTTCTGTTCTTCAGGTAAAAGAAGTATTAAAGCAGCACTTTTCATAAATAAAAAATTTAATATACATTCTTTTAGTTTAAAAGAGGGAGCTTTAATGTTAGATAAATGGATAAATGAATAAAAAAAAAATTATAAAAAATATTTTTATTAAAGGTCCTATAACTACTGATTTTATATCTAAATCAATAGAAAGTCATCAAACTAAAAAGAACATTGGAGCTCATGAATTATTTTTAGGTCAAGTACGTTCGGATATTATTAATGGAAAAGAAGTCATAGCGATTGATTTTACAGCTCAAGAAAAAATGGCAAATAAAATTTGTCATGATATAAAAGAATCTATTTTTGATAAATTTCCAATTTATTGTATGCATATCTATCATAGTTTAGGTAAAATTAAAGCTGGAAATATATGTGTTTTTGTATTTATATCTGGATCACATAGGAGTGATATTTATGGACTCCTAAAGCGTGTTTTAAACGAAATAAAGAAAAAAGCACCTATCTTTGGAAAAGAGATTTTTGATGATGAATCTCATAAATGGAAAGTGAATAGAAATCATGATTGATATTACTCATAAATCCAACACCCTTAGGGAGGCAACAGCTAAAGCAGTTGTGAAAGTTGGAAATTCTAAAACTATTAAAACTATACAAAATTGTTCCGTACCAAAAGGAAATCTATTTGAAATGAGTAGGGCTGCAGGTTTATTAGCTATAAAAAAAACCCCAGAAATTTTACCAGACTGTCATCCAATACCAATTGAATTTGCTGATTTTAAATTTGAAATTAAAGATTTAGAGATTCACATTATGTGTACAATTAAAACCATATATAAAACAGGTGTTGAAGTAGAGGCAATGCATGGTGCTAGTGTAGTAGCATTAAATATGTATGATATGTTGAAACCAATTGATAAAAACATTGAAATTTTTAAAATAAAGTTGGAGTCAAAAAGCGGAGGTAAATCTAATATTTCTTTACCTAAAGGGTTAATTAATGCTGCTGTAATAGTTTGTTCTGATTCAATATCTAATGGGAAGAATAAAGATAAAGCTGGAAAAGCAATAATAGAATCTTTGAAAAAGTGGAAAATTAGTACTGTTGATTATAGTGTAGTTCCAGATGATATTAATGAAATTCAAAAAAAAACAATCTCTTTAAGTAAGAATAATATTCCATTAATAATATTAACAGGTGGAACTGGACTTTCTCCTAAGGATCTTACTCCAGAAGCGTTACTTCCTATTCTAGAAAGAAGAATTTCTGGTGTTGAAGAAGCAATTAGAAATTTTGGGCAAAATAGAACTCCATACTCTATGTTATCAAGGAGCGTAGTTGGATTAATAAGAAATTCTTTGATATTAGCTTTACCGGGTTCTACCAAAGGGTCTATAGAATCTATTCAAGCAGTATTTCCATCGATTTTGCATTTATTTGATATCTTAAAAGAGAAACCTCATTAAATGCTTAATCGACCTAACATATTAAAGGATAGTTTTGGTAGAAAACATACCTACTTGAGAATATCTCTTACGGAACGCTGTAATTTACGATGTTTATATTGCATGCCAAAAGAAGGAGTAGAATTGACTCCTAAGAAAAATTTAATGCAATCAAATGAAATATTTTATTTAGCTAAATTATTTGTAAAACATGGGGTAAGTAAAATAAGATTAACAGGTGGAGAACCTTTTATTAGAAAGGATTTCCCAGAAATAGCAAGAAAGTTATCAAAATTACCTGTCGAATTATCCATTTCAACAAATGCTATTATCATTAATAAACATCTAAATCTTTTAAAGGAATGTAATATTAAATCAATTAATGTGAGTTTAGATACTTTACAAGAGGAGCGTTTTAAAACTATAACACTTAGAAATAATTTTAAAAATGTAATTCAAAATATTCAAGAGTTATTAAAACAAGGATTTAATATAAAAATAAATGCTGTACTTATGAAAGGTGTAAATGATGATGAAATTATTGATTTTATTAATTTCACTAAAAATAGAAATATTGCATTTAGGTTTATAGAATTTATGCCCTTTGTTGGTAATAAATGGAAAAAAGATAAAATAGTATCATATGAATCTATTTTAAATGTTGTGAAAAATCATTTTGGTGAAGATAAATTGATTTTTTTGGGGAATAAAAAACATGAAACTTCTCGAAATTTTAAAATAGTGGATTTTAAAGGAAGCTTCGGAATTATAAGTACTGTTACTAATCCTTTTTGTGATCAATGTAATAGGATTCGTTTAACTGCAGATGGGAAGATTAAAAACTGTTTATTTTCTTCAAAAGAAAAAAATTTACTTATTGCACTTCGTGAAGGTAATCCTATAGAACCTATAATTAGTAAAACTCTGCTAAATAAAAAATTTATTAGATCTGGAATGAAAGCCTCTGAAGATTTCGAAAATACTGAAAATCATAATGAAAATAGAAGTATGATAACTATTGGTGGGTGATTTTATTTAGTAAATAAAAGTATTCTTTTTTAGTATCAATATCAATTAATAAATCATAACCATTAACAATTTCTAAATTATTTGAATTTTTTTTAATGATTTTTTTTGCTCCTTGATCTCCCTTAAGTTGCTGTAATTCATTAAAATATATTGAGGGAAACAATATTGGAGCGCTCAAATATTCCTCTTTTGATTTAGAAACAACAATTTTATTTTTACATTTTAAAAAAATTTGAATTAATTTATTTAAATGTAATGTTGAAATAAGTGGCATATCAACTAAAGAAATTAATATCCCATTTATTTTAGGGGATTTTTTTATCATTTTTTTTATTCCATACGCTATAGTAGCTCCCATTCCCATCTCCCAGTTTTTATATAGAATTATATTTATAGGATAGTTATTTATCACTGGAATTATAAGCTCTGAGTGAGCGCCTAATATCACCCATACATCTTGATTTGTATCTAATAAATTTTTTATTTGATGTTCAATTAATGTATAATTTTTCCATTTAAGAAGTTGTTTGGATTCACCCATTCTTTTAGATTCACCAGCTGCGATAAGAAGTTGAGGAATTTTAGTCATGAACATTCCCATTTTTAGAAGAAAGTATTAATGCATTTTTATGTCTAATTACACTTAAGATTTCAGATAGTATAGAAATTGATATTTCAGAAGGACTTTCAGCTCCAATATCAAGTCCAGCTGGACCACGTAATTGATCTAAAAATTCAATTGAACATTCTGGGTAATGATCTAAAAATTTTTCAATGATTTTTTCTCTTCTTTTACTTGGACCTAATAAACCGAAATAAGCTGGAAAAGTTTCTTTTAAAGCAATTAGATACTGAATATCTTTATTAAAACTATGTGTCATAAGAATTATAGCAGATTGTTTATCAATAGAATTGGAGTTAAATGATTCAATGATTGGAGTTATGAAATTTTTTGCACCTCTGAAAAAATTGATGCTCTTATTTTCATCTGGAGGAGCTACAATGGTAATTTCCCATCCTAATAAAGAAGCAGATTTACATAATTGAACAGCATCATGTTCTGCTCCAAAAATAAACAATCTAAATATTGGGGCGAATGATTGTTTGAAATATAAATTTTTTTTGTGGGATTTGGTTGAAAAATTTTTATGAAATGAAAATTTTTTCTCACCAATTTGTATTTGTGTACCTAGATTCAAATCTTCTACTTGTTCTAATTTATATGTTGAAGAAGAATAAATTGAGAATCTCCTTTCGATTGAAGTATTAAATTCAGTTATAAAATTTTTACTTAATGAGAATGGTTCAATTAATATTGTTATAATACCTTCACATCCTAAACGAAAACGACCATCATATTTTATAATTTTTGGAATTTCAGATTCAAATACACTTTGAGATTGTCTTATGACTTCTTTCTCTACACATCCACCACTAACATTACCAAATGATTCTCCATTATTATTTATTAGCATTCTAACACCTGGTCTTCTGTATGATGAGCCTACTAAATGCACTACAGTTGCTAAAACAAATTTATTTTGATTTGAATAATGTGAAACATAATCGATAATTTCTTTCAACTCGTTAGTCATAGCATATAAATAAATCAACTTAATAATATAATCATAGAACTATCAAATAAAAATTGAAAAATTATTTTATTTCACTAATTGATATTAACTATAAGATAAACAGTTAACTAATAAAATATAAACTCATTAATCTAAATTTCTTTACCCCAATTATCTAATTCATCTTTTGTCCAGAGGTCTGGAAAAAATATTCTTTTTTGATATTTAGGATGCATATATTTTTGCCAATCACTGCCCCCTGTGGATTTACCTTTCTTATTAGATGATTCTATAAAATATTTAGCACTATTAAAATGTGCCATTACCCAGGTTATATTAACAGTATAATCAAAGTGACGCATTGCTTTAATAAGTGTTTTGTCTTTCTGATTTTTCTTGGATAGATTTTTATAGATAGACCATAAATTTTTTGTATTATAAACTTTCATGAAGGTTATAAATTTTTCTTTATATTTTTTTTCAAAATCTAACAGCATTTTAGATTTTTTACCGGTTTTATAATTTTTACCTGCTGCTTGCCAATATAAATGATTGAAAGCATTTTCAAAAGGTGTGTTTCTATCAATAGTTTTCCTAAACCTTACATCTATTAAATTTATGAGTTCGGTAGATGCAAATTCAATCAATCTATATTGATAGCTTTGAAATCCACTTGCAGGAGCTAATGATAATCTAAATTTATTATACTGATCAGGATCCATTCCTTTTTTCATAATATTAAAAGATGTAGTGAGCATATCAAAATATCTACTTACCCTCATTATTTTTTCCTCAAAAAATTTAATATCAATATTTTCAGATTTAGCTAATTGAGATATCTCCCATAGAATCATTTTAAAAATTAATTCATTAATCTGATGGTATGTTATAAAAACCATCTCATCAGGAAAATCGGTTCTTTGTATTTGTAAATTAAGAAGTGCTTCAGTGTTTATATAATCCCAATAATTTAATTGCTTTGAATGAAGAAGTCCTTTAAGGTGCATATCTGTTTCTTGAGACAAATCTTTATATTTTTTGTCTAGAATTGATAGAATTGGATTTATTTTAGGATTGTCTTTCATTTTTATGTAATCAATTATTTCGTAATAAGTTTTTTATAAAACCAATATTTAGAAATTTTATTGTGAATATATATATAATTTTTAATTTGATGGGGGTTTGTAATTTGGATTTATTTTTACAGCATTAGCATTGGTTTTTTTTTGTAATTCATGAAGCCTTTTTAAAAGTGATTCTGTTTTTTTTGGATAAATTAAATTCAAATTTTTTGACTCACCAATATCATCTTTAAGATTAAATAATTCAATTTTATTTGATTCATAATGTTCTACTAGTTTCCAATCTCCCTGCCTTATGGCAGCTCCTGGTTTCCATTGACTTGTATGATAATGTGGAAAATGCCAAAAAATATCTTTTCTGTTTAATTCTGTACCATTCTTTAAATGAGGGATCAGACTTATTCCATCAATCTCTTGATTAGTGTTTTCAATACCGGCAAACTCTAGAATAGTTGGAAACAAATCATAAGAAACTGTAGGCTCATATATTTTTATGTTTTTATTATTTCCTGGCATTTTAATTAATTGGGGAATCCTTATACCACCTTCATAAAGCCAACCTTTTCCTCCTCTCAAAGGGGATACAGAAGTTGGAGCAACTCTTCTTAGAGTTGATAAACCCCCATTGTCTGATGTGAATATAATTAGTGCATCATCATAATAATTATTTTCTTTTAAACTTTTTATAAGTCTTCCGATATTTTCATCTAGAGCATAAACCATTGATGCATAGTTTGGATTGACTTGATTTAACAAAGAAATTGCTTTACCTTCTTTTCTAGTTCTTGCTATATTATCATCTAATTGATTCAGCTTATTTTTAAAATATGAAACATGTTTTTTGTTTGCTTGAATTGGCGTGTGGACAGTATAAAAGGCTAAAAACAAAGCAAATGGATTATTTTTTTTATTATTTTCGATGAATTTAATGGATTCGCTTGTAAGTCTATCTGTTAAATATTCACCTTCAGGTCCATCACTTAGTTTTGGGTTTTCATATGGTGTATAATAACCACCAGGAGGTGAGCCTTTTTCAAAACCTCCTATATTAATATCAAAGCCATTTTGTTCAGGATAATAACCTGTAGATCCTAAATGCCATTTACCTGAATAAAAAGTTGTGTAACCATAATTTTTAAGTTTTTCTGCAATGGTTACCTCTTCAAGTGGAAGTTGATGAAAGTCTTTCGGTCCTAAAAAAGATCTGTCTTGTGGATTATCTCCCGGGATCCAATCAGTTATATTAACCCTTGCAGGGTGTTTCCCCGTCATTATAGAGGCTCTAGTAGGAGAACAAACAGAACTTGCGGCATATGCAGAAGAAAATTCAAAACTTTCATTTCTAAGTTTATCAATGTTAGGAGTTTCATAAAAAGTGCTGCCAGAATACCCTAAATCTTTCCATCCTAAGTCATCTACTAAAATAAAAATAATATTGGATGATTTATTTTTAGAATCATTCACACATGATGAGAATATAAATAAAAAGAGAATTGCAATTAAAATATTTGTATTCATAATTATGACTAATACTTTACTTACTTTTAATTTAATAATCTTTTGTTATAATCTTTTGTTTTTTTGAATTTTGATTTGTTGTTGGTAGATTCGAAAGATAAAAAAAAAATTAAAATGAAAAAAGCAATTATTGTTGGAGCTTCTTCGGGAATAGGAAAAGAAATTGCTCTTTCTCTTTTAAGAGATCATTATAAAATTGGAATAACAGGAAGAAGGATTAACAATTTAGAGGAGATAAAAAAAATTGATCCACAAAACATATTTGTGAGCTCTTTTGATTGTACTAAAGAAAGTAATGCTAAAAAATTAGATGCATTAGCAAAATTAATGGGAGGTCTTGACATGTTAGTTATTAGCTCTGGATTTGGCGATGTAAATAAAAGTTTAAAGTTTTCTATTGAAAATAAAACCAATCAGTTAAATGTTGTTGCATTTACTGAAACAGTTGGGTGGGGATTTAATTATTTTTCTAAACAAAACTCCGGTCATATTGTTGCAATAAGTTCAATTGCTGGAATAAGAGGTAATGGATTAGCTCCATCATATAATGCATCAAAAGCATATCAAATAAATTACCTTGAAGGATTAAGATTTAAAGCATTCAGATTAAAAAAATCAATAGATATTACTGATGTAAGACCAGGATTTGTTGACACTGAAATTTTAAAAGGGAATAAGGATAAAATATATTGGGTGCAAAGTTTAGAAAAGGCTAATAAACAAATAATGAGGGCAGTATATAAAAAGAAAAAGTCAGTTTATATTACTAAAAGATATAATATAGTTGCTTTTATTCTTAGGTTTATCCCTGAGAGAATTCTTAAAAAATTATTTTAAAAAATTAATTTATTTAACCCCAGAATATAATTACATATTTTGTAATTACATTAGAGATATGAAAAGAATAAAACTCTTAAATTTAATCTTTTTCTTTTTGTTTCCTTTTTTTCTTTTTTCTCAAAATAGCCAATTAACCGATAGACCTTTTTTTAATGCTAAATTATTAAATTCTAATCCAGTTATAGATGGTAATGTTCTTTCGGATGAAGTTTGGATGGCAGTTCCAGCAATAAATAAAATGATTCAAACCAAACCATCTTTTGGTATAGAGTCTTCAGAAAAAACTGAAATTAGAATTGCATTTACTAATTCCATACTTTACTTGGGAGTAGTATGTTATGATTCCAGTCCAAGTACTCTTGTTGTTTCTGATTCTAGAAGAGATTCTGATTTAAATGATGATGATAGCTTTTTATTTATAGTTGATACATATAATGATCAACAAAATGGCTTTTTATTTGGAACAAATTCTGCTGGTATGGAATATGATGCTCAGATAGATAATGAAGGTCAAGGTAATAGAAGTTCTTCTAGACAGCAAGGAGGTGTAATCGGTGGTACTAATATAAATTGGGATGCATCTTGGGTGGTGCAGACTGAAGTAGGGGATTATGGATGGAGTGCTGAGTTTGCAATTCCATTAAATTCATTGCGATTTAGTTCAGGAAATGATAAAACATGGGGAATAAATTTTCAAAGAAATATCACTAAAAACAATGAAGTGTCATATTGGTCATCTTTACCTCCTGGTTATGGTTTTAATATTAAAAGAGTTTCTTTAGCTGGAAAAATGAATGGGCTAAAACTAAAAAATCCAGGAAATTTAAAGTTAATTCCTTATGTATTGACTCAAGCGAACCGAAATAGCACAAAAGATGTTAATTCTTCAGACTTTGAGTTTGGTGCTGATATCAAATATAGCATCACACCATCTTTAACTCTTGACCTTACCTATAATACTGATTTTGCACAAGCTGAAGTAGATAAACAACAAGTAAATCTTGACCGTTTTAATTTATTTTTTCCTGAGAAAAGGGCATTTTTTTTAGAAAATGCAGGGCAATTTTCAATTGGAAGCCCAGGAGAAGTTGATTTATTCTTTAGTAGAAGAATAGGTATATCAGGTAATGGCTCTGTAGTTCCCATAATAGGTGGAGGTAGATTGTCTGGTAAAATAGGTAAAACTAATATTGGTTTTTTATCCATGTTTACTGATGATATTAAAGAGTTAGGTGTAAATAAAAATAATTTTACTGTATCTAGAATAAACCATAATTTTAGCAATTCTAGATCTTCTATTGGTGGTGCATTTATTAGTAGATATGGTTTGGGTGATAATTCTTCAGATGACTATAATAGAGTTTTTGCTGTTGATGGGGTATGGGGAATAGGTAAAAAGGCAAAAGTTTCAGGTTTTATTTCAAAGAGTTTAACTCCAGGTATTGAATTTAATGATCATGCTTTTAGGTTAGCTGTAAATTATGATTGGAATTTTTGGAGACTTTTAGCTAATTATACAGAAGTAGGTGAAGGTTTTAATCCAGAGGTAGGTTATTTAGAAAGAAGTTCTTTTAGAAAGCCAGAGTTAATGGTTTTTAGGACGATAAGAATGAATGAAAAAAGTAAGCTATTAGAAGTTAGACCTCATATTTATTCTAGGACATATTGGGATTTTGAAGATAATCTAGTTACTAGTTATTTACATATTGATAATCATTGGGCTTGGAAAAATGGACTTGAAGTTCATACAGGAATTAATGTTACAAAAGAGTTGGTTGATCAAGAATTTAGTATATCAGATTTAAAAATTAATGAAGGAGATTATACTCATAGTGAATTAGCTATTATAGTTATGACCAATTCAAATAAAAAAATATCCTTAAGTACAAGGACTGTTATTGGTGGGTATTTTGGAGGAAAAAGGGTGTCGAATAATGCTTCTTTAAAGATTAGGTCAGGAGATAAATTTAATTCTTCAATATCAATAAATAATACAAATTTAAAATTAGATAATGAAGATTTAAATGCCGTTTTAACTGGATTAAGTTTGTCTTACTCTTTTACACCTAGAATGTTTCTTCAAAGCTTAATTCAATACAATAATGTTTCTAATTTATTTTCAATAAACACTAGATTTGGTTTATTAAAAAGTGCTAATAATGGATTATTTGTTGTGTTAAATATATTAAAAGATGAAGATATTTTGGACTATAATAATAATCAAAGATTTACAATTAAGTATTCTCATACTTTTGATTTAATTAAATAAACTCATAGAAAATATTATCTTTTTAATTCTTATTCTAAATTAGGTTTACCTTTCATAATTTCATCATTTGCATAAGATTCAAAATTTTTAAAATTTTTAATAAAAGATTTGGCTAGCTTATAAGCAGTTTTATAATATTTAATATCATTATTCCAAGTTTTTCGAGGACTTAATATTGAATTTGGTACATTTGGACATGTTCTTGGTTGAAGCAAATTGAAAACCGAATGTATGTGGTAATTACCTTTATTTTCTTTTTCTAATTCTCCATTCATAGCTGCACTAATCATAGCTCTTGTATATTTTAATTCCATTCTTTCACCAATACCATAAGGTCCTCCTGTCCATCCGGTATTTACAAGCCAAACTATAACATTATTTTCTCTCATTTTATCTATTAACATTTTAGCATATTTAGCGGGATGTAAGGGCATAAAAGGTGAACCAAAACAAGAAGAAAAAAAAGGTTCAGGGTTAACCACTCCAGCTTCTGTTCCAGCTACTTTACTTGTGTAACCAGATATAAAGTGATATGCTGCTTGACTTGGATTTAATTTTGAAATCGGAGGTAAAATTCCAAAAGCATCAGCTGTAAGAAAAAAAATATTTCTTGGCATTTCACTAACAGATGGAATTTTAATATTTGAAATATGATTGATTGGGTAACTTACTCTTGTGTTTTGAGTAATGCTTTTATCAGCATAATTAACCTCTCCATCATTTGTAATTATAACATTTTCTAGTAATGCTCCACTTTTTATTGCTTGATATATATCAGGTTCATTTTCTTTTTTTAAGTTTATTACTTTAGCGTAACAGCCTCCTTCAAAGTTGAAGATTTTATTATCTTCACTCCAACCATGCTCATCATCACCAACTAATTTTCTTTTTCCATCAGATGATAAGGTTGTTTTTCCAGTTCCTGATAAGCCAAAGAATATAGATGTATCTCCTTGATTCCCAACATTTGAACTACAATGCATGGGTAAAATATTTTTTTCAGTAGGAAGTATAAAATTTAAAACAGAAAAAATACCTTTTTTAATTTCGCCTGTATAGCCCGTACCTCCAATAATTATAATTTTAGATGTGAAGTTGATTATTGAAAAGTTTTTTTTTCTAGTGTTATCTTCAAGAGGATTTGCGTAAAAATTTGGAACATTTATAATAAGCCAATCTTCTTCGAACGAGTTTATTTGATTTTTATTTAATCTTAAAAACATATTGTTAACAAACATATCGCTACTAGCCATCTCACATATAGTCCTAATATTTAAATGATATTCATCAAGAGCACATACGTAACTATCACGAACATATATATCTTTATTTAATAAGTATTTTGTTATTTTGTTGTATAGCCTATTAAAATCTAATGGATTAAAAGGAATATTTATATCTCCCCACCATACTAAATCTTTTGTTTTTAAATCTTTCACTATAAACCTATCTTTAGGAGATCTTCCAGTGAATTCACCTGTATTAATTGCTAATGCTCCAGAATTTACTAGTTGTCCTTCGTTATTAGATATGATAATTTTTTGAAGATCATTAATAGAAAGTTGATGGAATACAGAAGCGTTTTTTATTCCATATTTACTTATTTTCATGTAAATGATTTTAGATTTATTCTAAGCTAAATAAGAAAATTATATTTTAGAAATAATAAATAATCTTATTTGTAATTCATTTAAATAATTATCATATTTATGATCAAATTTTTTAAACTAAATACATATTAAAATGAAAAAATTATTATTAATTATATCTTTCTTAACTCTAAATTTTATGTCTTATTCTCAAGATGTTAATTTTGGAGAAGGAGAGTTTGAAGTAAAAACTACTGTTGATGCTGTGTATACAGATGATGGTGTTAATTACAAATTAACTTCTTCAGGTGATGCTGGTGAATATGGAAGAGTTTATTTATCATATCTTTTTACAAGTTTATTAGAAACTGAGGGACAAGGTGAGTTTACTGGTCATGCTTGGGCTCAACAAGGAGAAGATATTGAAAAAGCAACATTACAAGGTGTATATAGAAAAGAAGGAGAAGTATTCAAATTGTATTCATTAGATGCAGTTACTGATGGAAATCTTATGATGGTTAGTGGAGTTTTAGATTTAATAAATAAAACACTAAATTTTAAAGTTTCTCCGATAAAATAGTTGAATCCTTATTATTTAATTAAGAAGGTCCTTTGGGACCTTTTTTTATTCATCAATAAAAAATCAGTATTAAAAGATTGTATATTACATTCTGAAAATTTTATTTAAAATGAGTCAAAAAAAAATTTCATTAGTTTTATCAAGTGGTGGTGCAAGGGGCTTTTCTCATATAGGTGTTATTGAAACACTTTTAGAGAAAGGATATGAAATTGAACAAATTACAGGTAGCTCTATTGGTTCTGTTATAGCATCCATGTATGCTTCTGGTAATTTAGAGAAATTTAAAAAATGGGCACTTACTTTAGATAAGTTCAAAGTATTTTCTCTTATGGATTTTACTGTTGCGGGATATGGTGTAATGAAAGGAGATAAAGCTTTTTCAAAATTAAAATCCTTTATTAAAGATGAAAATATAGAAAATCTAAATATTCCTATTAAAATTATTGCTTCAGATTTAATTAAAGTCAAAGAAAAAGTTTTTAAAAAAGGTAGTATGTATGAAGCTATGAGAGCTTCATGTTCTATTCCCGGATTAGTTCAACCTTATAAATATAAAAAAACAGAATTAATTGATGGAGGAGTATTAAATCCACTTCCTATTGATCATTTGGATTCTCCTAGTGCTATACTCACTGTAAATTTAAATAATACACCTAAAATCAAATTAAAGGATAAAAATATAAAGTCAGATGATTCTGAATATTACTATTATAACCTTTTTAAAGAATATTTTTCTAGTAAAACAAAGGACAGAAAAAAATTAAATTTTTTTGATTTAACCTATAAGTCAGTTCATATGATGCAGAATAAATTAGCTCAAGAAACACTTTTAAAATATCACGTTGATTATCAAGTAAATGTCCCTTTTGATTCTTGTTATCCTTTGGAGTTTTATAAAGCAGAAAAAATGATAAATCTAGGAAGACAGCTTTGCTTAAAAGCATTGGAAAAGAAAAGTCTTGTAAGTAAATACTAAATAATTTTATATTTGGATTATTAGAATACTTATTATTTTAATTTTTTTTTATTTCCCTGATGTCTTTTGAAAATAATGATGATATTGAAAGTAATTCAGACATTGATTTAACAAATGATGGTGGAGCAATAATAGAAGTAGATAATGGTAAATTTGGTTTTCTTAAAATTAAACCTTTTTAAATATTCTATTTTAAAGAATTTATTACTAAAATTATATTTGATATCTTAGATTTGTTCACTTTTTAAAACCTTAAAAAATATAAAACTATGGAAAACTTTAAAGCTGGTAAATGTCCTGTTATGCACGGTGGAAGTACTACTCAAGATACATCTGTAACAAAATGGTGGCCCAAGTCATTAAATTTAGACATGTTACATCAACATGATATAAAAACTGATCCATTTGGAAAGAGTTTTAATTATAAAGAGTCTTTAAAAGAATTAGATATTGATGCACTTGAAAAAGATATGCATATACTTATGAAAACCCCTCAGGATTGGTGGCCAGCGGATTGGGGACATTATGGTGGACTCATGATTAGAATGGCATGGCATGCAGCAGGATCTTATCGTATCTCAGATGGTAGAGGAGGTGCAGGAACTGGTAATTTACGTTTTGCTCCATTAAACTCATGGCCAGATAACACGAACCTAGATAAAGCAAGAAGACTTTTGTGGCCTCTAAAGAAAAAATATGGAAATAAAATAAGCTGGGGTGATCTCTTTATTCTTGCTGGAAATATAGCTTATGAGAGTATGGGTCTTAAAATGTTTGGATTTTCTTATGGTCGTCAAGATATATGGCATCCTGAGAAAGATATTTATTGGGGAGCGGAGAAAGAATTTTTAGGACCAAGTGAGCAGAGATATTCTAATCTTGAAGAACCTTCAACAATGGAAAATCCATTAGCTGCTACACATATGGGATTAATTTATGTAAATCCAGAAGGTGTTAACGGAAATCCTGATCCATTAAAAACTGCACTTCATATTCGTGAAACTTTTGCTAGAATGGCTATGAATGATGAGGAAACAGTTGCTCTAACAGCTGGAGGTCATACTGTAGGTAAAGCTCATGGAAATGGAGATGCTAGTGCTCTAGGACCAGAACCTGAAGCTGCAAGTATAGAAGGTCAAGGTTTTGGTTGGTCTAATCCAACTAGAACTGGTAAAGGTGAGGATACCGTAACAAGTGGTATTGAGGGTGCATGGACAACTAATCCAACCCAATGGGATAATGGATACTTTAAAATGTTATTTAATCATGATTGGGAACTCTGTAAAAGTCCTGCAGGAGCATGGCAGTGGGAGCCAATTAGTATTAAAGAAGAAGATAAACCAATAGATGCTTCAAATCCATCAGTTAGAAAAAATCCTATTATGACAGATGCTGATATGGCAATGAAACAAGATCCTATATATAAAGAAATATCTCTAAGATTTAAAGAAGATCAAGAATATTTTTCTGACACATTTGGTAGGGCTTGGTTTAAGTTAACCCATAGAGATATGGGACCAAAAGTTAGATATTATGGACCAAATATTCCATCTGAGGATTTAATATGGCAAGATCCTGTTCCAACAGGAAACTCAGACTATAATGTTGAATCTGTAAAAGCAAAAATTGTAGAATCTGGATTATCTATAGCAGACAGAGTTTCTGTAGCTTGGGATAGTGCACGTACATTTAGAAGCTCAGATATGAGGGGTGGTGCTAACGGTGCTAGAATTCGATTGAATCCTCAGATTAGATGGGAAGGAAATGAGCCACAAAGACTTGCAAAAACACTTGCTATATTAGAGCCTATAGCAAAGGAATTTAATATAAGTATTGCTGATACAATTGTATTAGCTGGTTGTACAGCTGTTGAAGAAGCTGCAAGTGCTGCAGGGGTAAAGGTTGATGTTCCTTTTTCTCCAGGAAGAGGGGATGCAACAGATGAGATGACTGATGCCGATTCATTTGCTCCATTAGAGCCTTTAGCAGATGGTTATAGAAATTGGATAAAGAAAGAATATTCTTCAAAAGCAGAGGAAATGATGTTAGATCATACTCATTTATTAGGATTGTCTGCACCAGAAATGACAGCACTTATTGGAGGAATGAGAGTTTTAGGTGCTAATTATGAAGGAAGTGAAGTTGGTGTGTTTACAGATAAGAAAGGTGTTCTTTCAAATGATTTCTTTGTCAATCTAACAGATATGAGTAATAAATGGAAAGTAGCTGGAACTAACAGTTATGAAATACTAGATAGACAATCAGGTGAGCTTAAATGGAAAGCTACTGCAGTAGATCTTGTATTTGGCTCAAACTCTATTCTTCGTTCCTATGTAGAAGTATATGCGCAAGATGATAATAAGGAGAAGTTTGTCAATGATTTTGTGAATGCATGGTCAAAAGTTATGGATAATGATAGATTTAAAATTATATGATATGAAGTTAAAATTAATTATTTCATTTTTTTTATTTTTCTCTACACTTGGATACTCAAAAAATAAAGAAATATCTAACTCAGAAAGTATTGATTATGAAATTTCTAAAGTGTTTAGCTATGATGGTATTATATGGAGTATAGAATTCTTAAATGAATCTGACATTATTTTCTCTGATAAAAAAGGGAAAGTTTTTACATATAAAGGTTCTGAAATCAAAGAAATAAATGGAATTCCTAAAATTTATAAAAGGGGACAAGGAGGTCTAATGGATATAGAATTACACCCAGAATTTAGTCAAAATAATATTATTTATTTGTCTTATTCCAAGCAGTTTGGAGATAAAGGAGGAAATACTGCAATTGCTATGGCAACACTTGATAATCAAACCTTAACAGGGTTAAAAGATATTTTTATAGGAAAAGAGAGATCAACAAAAGGTGTTCACTGGGGGTCTAGAATGCAATTTGATAAAAATAGTAAACTGTATTTTGGAATAGGAGATAGAGGAAGTAGAGATGTTAACCCTCAAGATTTGACAAAAGATGGGGGTAAAATTTATAGAATAAATGATGATGGAAGTATACCTTCAGATAATCCCTATGTAAATAGCAAGGATATAAATTCTGCAATTTATTCTTATGGTCACAGAAATCCTCAAGGTATTTTTTTACATCCTATTACAAATGAGATTTGGACCAATGAGCATGGACCAAAAGGGGGTGATGAAGTGAATATAATAAGTAAAGCAAAAAACTATGGATGGCCTATAATTTCATATGGGATAAACTATAATGGAACATCTTTCACTGATAAGACACAAGATCCAAATATGGAACAGCCATATTATTATTGGGTTCCATCAATTGCTCCAAGCTCTTTTGAATATTTAAGCTCTAAATTATATGGAGATTGGGAAGGTAGTTTACTTGTTGGTTCTCTTAAATTTGGGTACTTAGAAAGGTTATTGTTTGATAGTAATGGAAAATTAGAAATAAAAGAAAAAATTGGTGAGGGAATAGGAAGGGTAAGAGATGTAAAATTAAGTCCTGATGGTTACATTTATCTTGCTGTAGAAGGACAAGGGGTTTTTAAAATTCTTCCAAAGTAGTATTGATCTTTTTTCATATATAAAGAAGCGGGATGGACAGGACTCGAACTTTCTACGATTCCAACAATTGAAGATTGATTTTTCACTTTTATTTATGAAAAAAAATATTTAATCTTATGATTTTTAAAAAAAAAAAAAATAATTTATTTGTTTACTTCTCACTCATTCTTTATTCTCTGGTTATATATACAAATTATTTAGCAAATGCACTGCCTATAGGAGGGGTAACTACTGGAGAAGTTTCTGATTTACTAGATAATTTATTTACTCCTACGGGTTTTACATTTTCAATTTGGGGAGTTATCTACTTAGGGCTTTTTGTTTTTTTGATAAGTTTATTTAGGACACCACAAAATATAAAATTTTTTATTGGAAAAATTCTTGTTTTATTTAATATTAACTGCTTGCTAAATATTTCATGGATTTTTGGCTGGCACTATAAGGTTTTTCCTCTCTCGCTAATCATAATGTTATGTCTACTATATACCCTTATTCTTATTTCTAAAATAATAAGTTTGCATTATAAAGACTTTAAATCCTCTTATTTGTATAATATAACCTCTTTCTCTTTTAATATATACTTTGGGTGGATAACTGTAGCTACAGTTGCTAATTTTACTGGTTTACTAGTTTCCTATAATTGGGGTGGATTTGGTATATCTCACGAAGTATGGACTTCATTAATAATTCTAGTTGCAACTGCTATTGCTTCTTTTACGTTTATAAAGAATAAAGCTATTTGGTATCTTTTACCTATTATATGGGCTTTCTATGGTATTTTCTTTAAACATACCTCAGGAATATTAGAAAATTATTATCCTCTTATTATATATGCTCTTTTATTTGGAATGAGTGTATTATCAATCTTATTATTTAAAGGTATTCTATCAAATAAGTTTATATCCAGATAAAAAAATAAATATTGATAAATATTATAATAGGAAGCGGTCTGGACGGGAACACAAATCATGCAAAACACTTTCTTTTCAATTACTTTTAAAATACTTTAAATAGAACTAACATGCTTTAAATGCAATAATAAGATAGATTTTAAAGAGATAATCATCTTTCATGTTATTTTATGTATTTGCACTAATTTTTATTTCACCTTACAAATACCTTACAAATATTAATTAACTTAGATTTCTTCCTTATGACAAAAAATAACCTTTTATTTATCTTTCTATTTTTATTTTCAACAAGTATTTATTCACAAACAAAGTACGTTTCTATCACAGGAAATGATAATAATGATGGCTCAATAGAACACCCATATAAGACAGTGTCCAAAGCCTTATCTAAAATTACTTCTGGTGAAATTCTTATTAGAAAAGGAAGATATATGGAGGAAATACTTATCGATGGAAAAAGTAACATAACAATTAAACCTTATGATAACGAAAAAGTAATGTTTGATGGAACTATAGATATCAGTTCATTTGCTTGGAATAATACTGGAAATAATATTTATAAGACAACAATTGATACAACAATTTGGCAATTATTTGTTGATCATAAGGAAATGATTATGGCTAGATGGCCTAATGCTCAATTTTCAGATAAATCGATTTATAAATGGAATAGTTGGGCACAAGGAGATGAGGATAATAGTAGCAATGGATCTCTAAATGTTGATGCAAGCTTTCATGATATGTCTTTAATTAACCATTCGCTAGATACTGCTCATGCAATTTTAAATATTGGATCATTCAGAACTTGGAATAGAAAAATTAATCATATCAAAGGAAATGATAGTTTTACCTATAATCAAGTTACTGCAAATGCTTATAAGACTAAACACCATTACTTTTTTATAGAAGGTGATTTAGATTTATTAGATACCTTGAATGAATGGTATCATAACCCAACATCAAAAGAGTTATGGTTAATGACTGATGGACAAAACCCCAATAATCTCAATATACGAGGTAAAGTATCTTCATATTCTGTTACTATAAAAAATTCTTCTAATATTAATCTTCAAGGTATATATTTCTTTTCATCAACTTTTAAAGCTTTAGCAAGCAATAACCTACTTATTGAAGATTGTCATTTCTCCTACCCATCTACATCGAAAAGAATGATTGGAGATCTAGAAACACCATTTGCTTCTTCATTAGGCCTAAGCGGTTCGTCGAACAAAGTCAATGACAGCAAAATAAATAGGTGTTTATTCGAGCATACTGATGGTGATGCATTAAGAATCTACGGAGACAGAAATAATCTAGAAAATAATTTTTTTCAGAACATAGATTATACAGTTTCAGAATTACCAGGTCTTATGGTTACGCTTCATGTTAGTGGAGATAAAAATATTATAACAAAAAATACTATTCGTGATGTTCAGGCATCAGCAACTGTTTCCCCGGGAGAAAGAAGCGAATTTTCTTACAATAATGTAACTAGAACTGGAGGGCTTCAATCTGACGGATCAGTCTTTCAAGGAACAAAAAATGCTGTTGCAGATGCTATAATTCATCATAACTGGATATATAAGACCCCAAAATATGCGCTCAGATTTGATGCTCCAGGAAATGATCCTAACGCTGCAGGACAAAGAGGAAAAATGTATAATAACGTATCATTTGAAACAAATGGTATAATGGTAAAAGGAGATCATCATTATATAAGCCATAATACAGTATTAAATAGTATAAAAAACGGAATAATTATTCTTGATGAAGAAAACTCTAACCAAAATACTTATATACAAAATAATTTGGTAGATAAATTAAGTGGTCATAGAAGTAAAAATAATTTTGATGATAATAATAGTGATGGAAAGCCTGACTATAAAATTCCAGGGACATCATCAAAAAACTGGAATGGGTGGGACTCGGTTAAAACAAATTATACTAATGAAAGTAATATCAATAGCATAATTTATACCCTAATAGATACAGCAACTTTTATGCCCAAAGAAGGATCTGTATTAATTGATGCAGGCATAATTATTGACTCAATAACTCAAGAGATTATCGGATCAACACCAGATATAGGAGCATACGAATATGGTGGAAATGTCTGGAAAGCAGGAATTGAAGGATGGCATCCTAAATTTTATCCTTGGACTTTTATTTTAGATACAGATAACGATGGAGTAACTGATGATGTTGATGAGTGTCCTTCTACACCAACTGGAGAAACGGTAGATGCTAGTGGATGTACATTACCACTGTTTGTAGAAAATATTTCTTTTATTAAACGT
>Ga0209709_10000260_pt1 | contig 51066 bp, 53 predicted proteins | sample ArcticOcean_MG_C_2_FD_187435 | JGI IMG/M metagenome (GOLD analysis project Ga0209709, IMG submission 187435) | Marine microbial communities from western Arctic Ocean - ArcticOcean_MG_CB4_136 (SPAdes) (version 2) | ecosystem: Environmental > Aquatic > Marine > Oceanic | place: Arctic Ocean... | reverse complement strand
AATTATAATTCTTCTATTGATACATCTGATTCTTCGCCAGTATGCAAGTCTTTTATTCTAACTTTCTTAGATTTCCATTCTTCTGGCATAACCATGACAAGCCGATCGGCACCAATTCTCTCAGCATGTTTGAATGCCCATTTCATTTTCTTATCCTCAAGAACGAGGTCTACCGTCCTACCTCTATCCCTAAGTTCTGTAGCCACCATAACAGCAGCATTCCTTAATTCGGGGCTCAACGGGATTACAATATCTTCAGTGCTACTTATCAATTCTGGGAGTAGTTTCTTTTCGGCAAGTAATTCCATTATTACCATGTCTCCAAATCCAAATCCTGTAGCTGGTAAATCTTTACCACCTAATGTTGAAAGAAGTTTGTCATATCTACCTCCACCACATATTGCGCGGAATTTACCCTCTCTATCGTGGGCTTCAAAAACTGATCCAGTATAGTATGCAAGACCTCTGACTACAGATGCATCAAATTCAACCCATTCCGATATCCCATATGAATCAATAGAGTCAAAGAGGATTTTTAATTCTGAGACGGCTAAGCTTTCAACATCTAATGCATTAGACAAGTCAGCCATATCTTTTATCCCAAGTACTTTTTGAATTGTTTCTATTGTATTTGAGGCATGGCCTAAACCTGCTAATTGTTGAGAAATTATATCGGCAGATAGTTTATCCATTTTATCAACAATTATACATGTTTTGGCAAATATATTTCCTTCGACTCCGAGAGATCCTAAAACCTCCTCGAGGACTTTTCGGCTACTAATTCGGATTACTATATCATCGGATGTTAATCCCACTCCTTCAAAAAAAGTCACTAATATTGATATTAATTCTGCATCTGCAGAAAGTTCTGAAGATCCCCAGATATCTACGTTCCATTGGTAATGTTCCCTTCCTCTTCCACGTTGGGTTCTTTCATATCTCCAGCATTGCGGGATTGAAAACCACTTGATAGGTAATGGTAAAGCTCCGGCACGGGCCATGACCATGCGTGCTAAAGAAGGAGTCATTTCTGGCCGTAGTGCTACCTTTCGTTCTCCTTTATCTTCAAAATTGTATAGTTGTTGAGTAATTTCTTCTCCTTGCTTTCTTGTATACAATTCTTCATGTTCTAAAACAGGTGCATCATATTCATCAAAACCATGTAAAAGAGCAGCATCATTAAAGTTATCAAATAACCAATTCCGTAACCTCATATCTTCGGGATAGAAGTCACGAGTGCCTCGAACGCCTTGTGTCACACCTTTTCCAAGAAATGTACCTACTTCAAGCCCTACGTTGTTCACGGAACGTATCTAGCCTTTCTTTACGTGTTACACGGCCATCAGAAATAGGAAAGGCATAGAACCTAAGACCCAAAAATGTAAGAAAACCAAAGCCAGAGGTATTGACTATCCATGATATCCACTCATTCCAATTCATTATTTCAACCATTAAAGCAAAAGTTAATGTAGATACTATCCATAATATTCCATATACGGTCATCATTCTATAAAAACTTGGACGGATGTCAGAATTAGATTCGAATGTTATCCACCTATGGAGTGCATATGCTTGTGCCGAGCTGATAAAGAAAGAAATTGCCCAAGAGATTGTTTCGACATAATTAGTCCATGAATTATAATTTGATAAGACCCAATAAAGAATAAAGAAAATTGTCACGTTTATGCAGCCAACTGCACAATACATCAAATATTCCCTGAGTAATTTTGACCAAGGATAATTTTCACTGACAAATCTCGACATATTATTCACATAATATATCCTATGATCCAGCCACAGGCGGAGAATCAGAAAGTGTGTGAGCGATAGTCTCTCCGTAGTCATTGACAAAGGTGGGAGGCAATGCTTCTCCTGATTTTACTATGTATGGGTCATTTCCACCCGGTAGTGTATCAATTGATGCATTTGCACCTTCTGGAACATTCCTATATAATGGCCTAGGCTCAAGTTCATAGTTACCAGTAACAAACGCAATTAACCAAAACTGATCATTTGTTGGGATAACTCTATTGATTAAGATATATTTATTCATTCCAATAAACAGACTTGCAGTTACGCCCCAGAATAAAAGAATAATAGAAATACCATGAGGGTTACTTGGATTCCAAGGGTCATGGACATTGATTAATAAATCTACGAAATATGATAACATGAGAACTCCAAACATTAATGGGAATCCAAGATACATGATATAATCCCACCACTTTCCTATCCACCAGTCATTATCACCAGTATTAATGAAATCATCTCTAAAGGGAGAAACTCCATGATCAAGATAATCGCGGAAATTAAAACCAGTAATGTCATTCTCATGTTGCCAATCACGATATTGAGACCAACCATATTTCCAAATTGAATATGCTATGAACAGGCCGCTGAACATTAGCCCATATCCCCAAATATGATCTTGAACCTCTAAAAATTGAGGAAAGGCAACACCAGTATCTGCATCCAACTTAATCCATAAAGCAGCACTAGGAATACCGAAGAAAAATATTGCAATAGTGGTGAATCCCACTGCTTTTTGACGCTCAATACCATGATCAACGAAGTTTCTTACGCATAATTCCACAGTAGATATCATAGAAGTTAGAGCTGCAAAGGATAGGGCGAGGAAAAACATGGTAACCATCAGCAATTGCACCACTGGCCCCCCAGGGGCTTGAGCAAACACTTCTGGTAGGACGAGGAAAGTAATAGCACTGCTACCTCCACTTACGGCCGCCAATGGGTCTTCAGAAACTGAGAATACAGCCATCATAACAGTTAGCCCTGCTATAATTGAGATGCTGTTGTTTGCGAGACACATTGTTGCAGCATTAAGAGTTGTATCCTCATCTTTACGCATGTAAACTGAATATGTTATTGCCATACCCATTCCTGCTGAGCAAGACCATGCTGATTGAGAAAGACCATTTATCCATGTTTCGGGTTCATAAAGATACTCTGGCTGAATACTGAACATATAGATAAATCCATCCAAAGTGCCATCTTGTAAATCCATAACAAATGAAAGGAATAAGGCGGCAAATAATAATACAAACAAAGATATCATTAATGCAACATTTACTTTTTCTATAGCCTTGGCGCCTTTCCATATGGCTGCCATAGTGATAATTACTGCAATTAGTTGGAATCCTATTACTTGATATGAATCTTGAAGGAAGGAATTCCAAACCTCTTGAGTATCTACTTCAGAATCTAGGCCACCTCTGATAGCAGTTTGGAAATAATTCAAACACCACCCAGTAACAACTGCATAATAAAATCCAATTGCAGTTGAAATCCAAGCAGTCCAAAGACCCATCCATGCAAATTTATTACCCGTGAATATTCGAAATGTCCCAACAGTTCCTGTTCTACTTCTTTTACCAAGAGCGAATTCCGCAATAATAAGAGGTACAGACCAAAGAAAAAGGAATATCAGCCAAGGAATAAGGAAGGACCCTCCTCCATTAGCACCAACCATCCGTGGAAAGCGCCAAATATTTCCTGTTCCAATTGCTGCACCTATGGTTGCAAATATAAGCCCGAGACGGCCGCTAAATTCATCAGATTGCGCCCCAGTATCAGGATTCATAATTTCATTCTCCAATTTTAGATTTTGTTTTAAGAATTATTACCAGATAAATTTTCTATATTATTTTGGGCTCTTTCTGGAGGTAATCCCAATACCTTTTGATCTTCTGAAAACATTGCCCTGAGAGTAAAAGCTAAACCTCCCCACACAAAGGTCGCTATTACAAGGAACATTAAAACTGCGAAAACTGTTGATCCAAAGTCGGCCCTGTAAGGTAAAGAAAGAGTATAGTAATCTCCTTCATCTGCTGGCGGGTATCGGAATGGGAAAGCCCCATTGGTTGTCCCAAGCATAGCTTTGTAGTGTATCTCACCAACAACAGTATCTGGCAGAGGTATGCCTGCAGATATCAAAGTTCCATTCATTCCATCTTGTAATTGGCATTGTTGGTTTAACTCAGTAAAACCAGACATCTCCCATGGCATATAATTCCATTCAGTTGGGCCAAAATCATCTTGGCTCCTAGTTGGTTCTACAAATCTCCACATCAAATGAGTCCGAGTCATGTTAGAGGTATATGGGAAAGAAGTTTCAAGGCACATGTTGATAGGTATGTCTCCTTTATCTGGTACTTCTACATCATCTGGATGTTGCAATAACTGATTAGAAGTTGTATTTTCTATCCCGACAATAGCCCTATATCTCGGATCATCGGCTGCTTCAGTCATGTAAAAAGGGACGCCGAGGTTTCTAACTGCTATATGTGCAATATCTTCTGGATTTTCATGAAATGCGTTTCCAATCTCAATTGTATAACAATAAGAATCGTGAACACCATAATGCCAATCACAAAAGTCTCCAGTAGTTGGATATAAGTCTGAAGATTGCATTGGTGCATAATCAGTCATCTGCCCCATTACATTACCATGATAAACTAAGAACTCATCATCTGGAGAGTAACAGTTTGTACAATGACCCCATGGCCACAATACTAGTTCGGAAAATGCATGCCATGTAATTGTGACTTTAAATTCAGAAGAACCATCGCCATTATCATCATTCATTTCTGTCATATCTTGAATAAATTTAGTCTCTGGCTCAGTATTGCCGCCCAACCAATCTTCATCAACTTGGCCATCAGCATCATCGTCCTTTCCATCAACATGATCTTCATTAACTAATCCATCTTCATCATTGTCTTCATAATTAACTGGGCCATTGTATACATCATTATTTGCTCCGGCTTCACCTGCATAGCACATTCCAGGAAATAAAGGTCCAGTTGCACCTAATGGCGCCCCCCACTCAAATTGATAGTTTCTGTTTAGGTCAACTCCATCACATGAGGGGTCTACTTCTTCATCTATGTCAGGAAGGGGAGTTACTCCTGTTGCCGTATTATCTCTAAGGTTCTTTCTCCAACCACTAGTTGCACAATTTTCCCATGCAGTCTCACCACAATAAACTTCTCTATCATACCTATTACCATCAACGTTTAGCATAGGAATAAGATAAATTTCTCGTGTATTTATCATATCAGTAATAAATTGTTCTGAGAAGTCCTCATCGACACCTAAATCTCCAGGTCCACAAGGATTTCCGTCACCATTACTATCCTGAAAACTGGCATTGAGCATTAAGCAATCTCCATCATTATCTATTCCATCCCATCCATCTTCATCGATTAGGCCATCTCCATCATTATCTACGCCTGCCATTCCATAATAATAAGCTACAGTTTCTAAGAAGAACATTGGAACTTCGTATGACATCCATTCTCTTGCATGATGATTACCAACAAGCATTATATCCGGTAAATCAGCATAATTACCACAATCTCCAACAAATGTATTGCAATCTCCACCAGTAACGCCTTCTAGTTTTTCACCGCCTCCAGTAATTTTCATCCATGGACTGGGGTGATTGTAATACCATCCTTTGTAATCATCTAATGACATCTCTTGATCTCGTGCATTTACACCGCCCATCAATCCTTCATGAAAGCTCATTATGTCAGGATTTCTATCGGCAAGAAATTGCATCCTGTCTTTCATAGAGAAATAGTCATGATATTCTCGGAATTGTAACCTATCATCTCCCCCCCATGGGAAAAATTGAGTAATATAATCATCAGACCATAAATCGCTCGGGGATACTTCTGAAGTTTCTTGTGCTTCTACGGGAGGAATCAAAGCAATAGGCGCACCAATTGAAAGAAGTAATGGGAGTAATAAAGCAATAACTGGTAACCTATTGCTATATTTTCTTTCAGTATCTCTTGTTATAGACGTCATGTACCATTATCGCGAAACACCATATGGTCTTGAATCCCCCGTATTCCGGTGCTATTTTGCAAGTGTACTTTATCAACTGCATCGTGTCGGAATAAATATGGACCAGTTAGTCAAATTTATGGAAGGAGAACCGACAATTATTGATTTTTCGCAAAATACAATAATTGTAGTGTTATTTTGTGGAATAGTTGCAACACTGTCAGGGATGGTTGCGAGAAGAATATTATTCCCCAAATTGATAGATGTAATTTCTAAAACCGAAAGGATAGATGGCAAAGATATATTTGCACCTAGATCACTAGGATGGATGATTGGCTTCTTAATAATGAGTCTGACAATAGATTGGATTGGAGTTAACGGCGAACCTGTTTGGAATGAACAACTAATGGAGTTAATGTCTAATTTGTTTTATGCAGGCTTTGTAATTCTAATGTTATTAGCTGCTTTTAGATTAGTAGACTATATCGACGTATTGATCGTGGTCGAAGGTGATGACATGGCGGCTAGAAGATCATTGGCAAGTGTAGCAGAATCCATTGGAAGAGTTTTGGTAGTTGTTGTAGGATTTTTCATTGTTGCCGGACTTGCAGGAGTAGATGCTAATTCATTTGTAGCAGGATTAGGAGTAACTGGACTAGTAATAGCATTAGCAGCGAAAGATTCTGTAGCAAATATGTTTGGAGCTATTTCAATACTAATTGATCAACCATTTAACGTTGGAGATTGGATTGTTGTAGGTAGTGTCGAAGGAGAGGTGATATCAATTGGACTAAGAACTACTCAAATTAGATCTTCAGCAGATACAATGATTACTGTCCCTAATTCAAATATTACTAATTCGTCTGTAGAAAACTTTAGTCAGAGAAGATTTAGAAGGATACGCCCTACTTTTGACTTTGAAGTCAATAGTGACCCTGACGCCCTCAAAACGTTCTGTGATTCACTATCAGAACAAGTAATTAATGATCCAAGATCAACAAAAGATGAAGATTCTTGGGTTAGGGTGAAATCTTTTGCCCCGTCTATGGTAAATGTAGCCACGAATTTCTATTGTATATCATCTGCAGCAACACAAAGAGAATTTACAGAAGATATCTTATTGATGGCTCGAGCTAGAGCAAAGGAGAATGGGCTTAAGTTCCATGAGCCTCGTAGAAGAGACCATCAACAACTCTAGGAGACTTAATTATGACTAGGCTTATTTTAATTAGGCATGGTCAATCCATATGGAATGCTGAGAATAGATTTACTGGATGGACGAATGTTGAATTGTCAGAAAAAGGTAAAATAGAAGCATTAGAAGCAGGTAAATTGCTTTCTCAGATAAGTATTAACTCAGTACATACAAGTGATTTGATAAGAGCACAAAGAACTGCTGAAATAATAATGGAACACAATGAAGTTTCTACTGATTATTCTACTTATTTTGACTTTCGCCTAAACGAAAGAAATTATGGAGAGTTGCAAGGACTGAATAAAAAAGAAACTGCCGATAAACATGGTGCTGAGCAAGTTCACATTTGGAGACGGTCATTTGACATTGCCCCCCCTGGAGGAGAAAGTCTAAAAATGACTGCAGAAAGAACAATACCTTATTTCATAGAAGAAATACTCCCTGAATTAGAAAATGGTAGAAATGTATTGGTAGCAGCACATGGTAATTCATTAAGATCAATTGTTATGCATATTGAAGATATTTCTTCTGAGAAAATTGTTGGTGTAGAAATTCCAACCGGAATACCACGTTTTTATCATTATAATGATGGAATAATAACTAAAAATGAGTAATTGGCTTACTTGGTGAAGGTGAAGATTTCCTATATACAAAGAATCCGCCAATTCCAATTATTATACATAATGAAGGCATTAATAAATCGGATATAGTAGTTGGTACTTGGTGGTATAATGTGGTAATTCCTAGGAAAAAACTTACGAATGAAATTGCTGCTGTTAATCTATTATTATACATCTTTTTCTGAAATGGAATAACTCTAGAGATGATACTAACAGCTGGTTCTGGCGATCCTGATTGATGAGCAAATGCCTCCAATACATCCAGTAATGATTGTTCATATTCCCATATCACTAATCCTCCTCTATGTGCATAAAATGCATTTGAAGAGCACCATTTAGAAGGGGCAGTTGAAATCCAACCTTCTATCAAACTATTTCTTAATTCTATTATATCAATATTAGATTTAGTAGTATAACACAATCTACTAAGGTCATGAATTAGGCATGCAAAATCACGTATTGCAGGGAATTCGCAATCGTCCTTATGTAGGCCGTCAGCTAATCTGGGAGGATTTATACTTAAAGAAAATGAATCATTATTTATAATTAAAAAGTCATTGAATCTAACATCTCCTAAACTCAGAACACAAGGTGTATCTTGAGTAAATGGAGCTCTCCATATTGTATTGGATTTTAGAGTATTTTCAAGTTTAAGGAATCTTTTATTCCAACGCTTTTCATCAGCTGGTGTAATTCTTGCAGACTCAATAGATGAGTGATACTGCCCTAGTTTTTGTCCAGCTTCAAACAGTATTGATTTGCTTTCTTCAATATTATCTTGGCTTAGAGTCTCGTGGAGTTTGTCTCCTACTTTCTGCGTATAATCAATTTGTTCGCGTAATATGAGTATATCTATTCCATTCCATGAATAACCGCCCTTAGGGACATTCATTCCCGAATAAGAATTGAGTACTTTCAATTTTAATCTTCCATCAGACCCCCACGGAAGGAATTCAGCAAGCCAATAATTTCCATCACTTTCAAGATTTACTATTAATCCTCTTTCGGAATTTAAAACTGATAAAATAGACAAATTTTCTGAGTTAGGGACATCCCCCCATTGTTGGAGTTCTGAAATTATTGTCCTCCAATCTTCTGATGTTTTCAATTTTGATGGTTCTAGAATGTCCATACTAATTCCTTGCCCAACTAATCTTATCGAAGTAAATCCAGTAGGTGCCTCTCCTTGGGTTTCAGATTCAATCATTGCAGATGGCTTCCAGGAATTATCTAAATCCGCCATGCCTCTTCCTCATATTCAGGAAGAGGTGCCATTATTCATGCAATCGGTCTAAGAAGACTTGAATGTAGGTACTCTAGTCGAGAAGTATGGAAGGCACAGTCTCAGACATCCCGCTTGCCGTAGACATGGATGGAACATTAATTATTTCAGATATGAGTAAAATTAGTATTACTAAAGTTTTAGTTAGGAAACCGTGGTTAATTCCTAAGGTATTAATCAATGAGATTAGTGGAAAAAGAGCACAATGGAAAAGATATTTGGCAGAAAGATTAGTTTTTGACCCAGCTAAATTAGAATATCACGACTCTTTTGTTGAATGGCTTACAGGAGAATACGCAAGAGGGAGGTCCCTTATTCTTGCAACTGCTTCGGATAGAATTGTAGCAGAACAAGTAGCGGCACATGTAGGTTTATTCTCTGATGTAATGGCTTCAGATGGAAATTTTAACCTTAGAGGTCAAAAGAAAGCGGAGGCACTAATTTCTAGATATGGTGAAAAAGGATTTGGGTATGCCGGAAATAGTCATCATGATATTGATGTGTGGAAGCATTCTGGCCAAGTTGTAGTAGTTAACGCTGAAAGAGGTTTATTAGAAAAGGTTGGAGATTCAGCAGATGTTGTTTTTGAATAATTGGTGACATTATGGGCCGCCAACGTAAATCCTTGGGTAATAGAATAGATAATGTAGCAAAATGGTTGTTAAAATTTAGAATAATTTCTAGCCCAGCAAGATATATTTCAAATTCTAAGATTACATGGAGTTTAATTTCTAGAACTGATAGAATACGAACTCGAAGATTGGAGGGGAGAATTAAAAATGGAGAAATGCCAAATCACATATCAATCATTATGGATGGGAATCGTAGATTTGCATGGAGTCAAAGTTTAGAAAGAGAAATAGGGCACTTAAAGGGCAAAGACAAGTTGAAGCAGGTAATGGAATGGGTTTTAAATTTGAAAATAAAATACTTGACTGTATATGCACTTTCTACTGAGAATATGACTGGCAGAGATTCTGGAGAATTGGAATCATTGTATGATTTGTATCAAATAGGGCTTAATGAAATTGCTGAAGATCCATTAATACACTCTAAAAAAGTAAAGGTACAAGCAGTGGGAAGATTAGAAGAGTTACCTGAACGAGTGAGGGTTGCAATAAAAAATGCTGAAGATAGAACTGAAGGTTATTCTAATTTTATTTTTACAGTTTGTTTGGCATATGGAGGGAGAGAGGAAATAGTAGATGCTGTTAAGGAAGTAGCGATTGATCATGCTGCGGGTAGATTACCCTTAGACGAAATAAATTCAGAACAAATTTCAAACCGCCTATATTCTGCAGAAATTCCTGATCCTGATTTGGTGATAAGAACCTCTGGAGAAGAAAGGATTTCTAACTTCCTACTATGGCAAATAGCATATTCAGAATTGTACTTTACAGACGTACATTGGCCATCATTTTCTCGTAACGACTTGTATGAAGCAATAGAATCTTACCAATATAGGAGACGTAAATATGGCAAATGAGACTTGTATAGAATGTGGAAGAGATGATTATAGAAAACCCTCAGTTACTGTAGATGCTGTAGCATTAAGGGAGAGTGCAAATGGGGCAGAAGTATTGATGATTAAAAGAGGGAAGTACCCTCCAGAATGGGAAGGAAAATGGGCTTTCCCAGGGGGATTCGTGGATTATGGAGAAAATCCTGAAGATGCTGTAATTAGGGAATTAAAAGAAGAAACTAGTGTAGAGGGCAGTAATCCAGTTTCATTGGCCATACTTGGAGAACCAGGAAGGGATCCACGAAAACATTGTGTTGGATTATTTTACATTGTAGATGTAGAACCTAATTGTGAGCCTAAAGCCGGAGATGATGCAGTAGATGCGGCGTGGGTTTCGATTGAATTATTAAATCCAAAAGATGTTGCTGGCGATCATATTAAGATAATTAACATGTTAACAGACATGTTAAAAGAATAATTCTAACTACAAAGTCTTTCTGGGCTAGTCATGCACCGTAAAGTAAAGATTGACACAGGTGGGAAAAAATGGGCCCCTTATAGTCCGGGAATATCAGTTCGGGACCATATTTGGCTTTCTGGCCAAATAGGAATAGATGCCGGTAAAGATATAATGGCACAGATGAAGGGCACTTTAGTAAAAATTGATGAATTATTAGAAGCGGCTGACAGTTCTAAAAAAGATTTAGTAAAAGTTACTATTCTAATGACCGATATTGACGATTACGGAATAATAAACGAAATCTATGGAGAATGGTTGCAAGACGTATTACCTCCAGCTCGTGCGGCATATGAAGTGTCAAAATTACCTGCAGGAGCGTTGGTAGAAATTATATGTGAGGCATTTAGAGGGTTGGAAGTTGAATAATATACCCAAGAAGTAATGTATCTAACGCGATTCGGCAGGTTATGACAGTCTTCAAAGCCTATGATATCAGAGGTATCGCAGGAACAGAGTTGAGCAGTGAATTCTCAGAGAGATTAGGCAGGGCTATTGCCACTCACCTAGATGCTAAATCAGTCGCAGTTGTAAGGGACATAAGAGAATCTGGTCCTGAATATCATGCTGCGTTTGTAAAAGGTTTACTTTCATCTGGGGCGGATGTGATGGACTTAGGAGTTACTACAACTGGTGTCTTGTATCGATCAACCGTTGATTTACCCGTGGATGTTGCAGTAGCTATCACTGCAAGTCATAATCCCCCGGAATATAATGGATTTAAAATATGTAAAGGGACAATGCCGTTAGGAGGCCAAGAATTACAAGACATAAGAATGACTTTTGAAAAGGGAGAATTTAGAGAAGGAAATGGGACTTATACTCTCATAGAAAATTATGAAGAAGAATATATGGAAAAAGTTCTTGAAAATATAGGTAAAATTGAGAGGAATATTAAGGTCGTATTAGATTGTGGAAATGCAGTTCCTGGACCATTGGCAGTAAAGGCACTAGAAAGGTTAGGAGTAGAGGTAATACCAATCTATTGCGAATGGGACAATTCATTCCCCAATCATCCTCCAGATCCAACTAGGCAGAGTAATATGATTGATTTAGGAAAATCCGTAATAGAACATGGTGCTGAATTTGGAATTGGCATGGATGGAGATGGAGATAGACTCGGAGTCGTAGATGAAAATGGAGAATTCATTCATCCTGATAGGCTAATAGGAATATTTGCAAAAGATGTTTTAGCAAAAATAACGAAAGATTCCACAAATGATGAAAAAACAATTTTATTTGATGTTAAATGTAGTATGGCTGTTGAAGAAGCCATTCACGACCTAGGAGGAATTCCTCGTATGGTACGTACTGGACATACATTCATGAAGAGTGAATTGAGAGAACATCCTGGAATTCCTCTTGCTGGGGAAATGTCAGGTCATTTCTTCATGAATGATGATTGGTACGGATTTGATGATTCCATATACAGTGCTGCAAGGTTATTGCAGATAGTTGGAAGAGATAATGCCCCTAGTGACGGTGGTCCAACATTTTCAGAGCGTTTTGATTTCATGCCTGAATATCCAACAACTGATGAAGGTAAAGTCCCACTTACAGGTGAGCGTGAAGAGACAATGTCTGCAGTTTTAGAAGCTTTTTCGGATATGAAGAAATCAACTGTTGATGGGATTCGTGTAAGGTATGAAAATGGATGGTATTTATGTAGACCCAGTAATACAGAACCAATTCTAGTAATGCGTGCCGAGGGAAGAGACAAGAATGCATTGGATGATATTCTTGCAGATGTTAATACCCGTATAGGGCACATTGTTGATTTAAAGAAATTAAAATAGTTATTCTAAATCTTCGCCATTTATTAATAGCGGCATGATAATTACTAAACCACAACAAGCATTACATATTATTGTAGTAAATATTCCTACTCCAGCAAAAATTCCCCCTAATTCGGCATCTTGAGTTAGACTATCTGCCATTATTACTGATCCTATAATTCCTGAAGCTAAGCTGATACCAACTGTTGCTAATGCTATGAATATGGATTTCTTCTGATAATTATAAAGTTGTAAACCCGCATAACCAAAAATAATGGAAGATATTATACCTATAAATGGACTAATGTATGCCCAGATGGTAATGTTCCTAGTAACATCTATGCCAATTTTTCCATAGTCATCCAATGTTGATTCGACAGATAAAATTCCAAAAAAATTATATAAAGTACCAAGTACTGCTATTATAATCGCGATTACTCCAAATATCTTTGGGCCGGAACTTTTACTTCTTCCAATAACTTGTGGTGTTGTGAATCCAATAACAGGATTACCTGAAATGTGAACTGTTGGAGGTTCCTCAAAAGGAGAGTTGCTTGGTTCTTCCATATTGTAGCGACCATTCGGCGAATTATTAAAATGAATCCAGCGAAATAATTATGAATTATTCTTTGAAAATTTAATGGCTGACTCTTTTAGAGAATCTATGACGGGCATTTCTTGTCCCGATAATAAACACATTGTAGAGCCTCCTCCTGTACTATTATGAGTGACGTGAGAAGTTGCACCACGGCTACTCACTAGCGCACTTGTATGGCCTCCTCCAATTATTGTAATCGCATTAGTCTCAATACACATATTCAAAATTTCAATAGTTCCAAATGCAAAACCTGGCCTCTCAAAGAAAGAAGCAGGGCCGTTCCAAAGTATACATTTTGAATCCAATATTATTGGCCTTAAATTCATCAAAGATAAAATTCCAACATCATATATTGGATAGTTTGTTGGAAGTTGGTCTAATGACATTGGGACTCTTTCGTCATTAATTTCAACAGCAAAATCAACAGGTAGAATTAGTAATTCAGAATAATTTTTAATTAATTTTATTGCCATATTCCAGGATTCATCAAAATCTTTTGCTAGAGTATTTTTAATAAATTCTTTGTTAGATTCCCCTATATCATTTCCATTTGCCCACAGCATTAAATTACCAACTAAACCTACTGGTGCTATTTTATCGACTATTTCTTTCTCGATTAAATTAAGTGCCACTCTAAGAGAATCATCACATTTTGCACCTCCAAGGATTGCGAGATATGGCCTTGGAGGATTTCTTGTTGCAACTTCTAGGTTTGAGAGTTCGTCCATCATTAACAATCCAGGAAAACAAGGGAGTACATTAGAAAAGCCCGTAAGAGTAGGAGAACTACGATGGGCTGCAGCAAATGCATCAGAAACATACAAATCGGCCACAGCTGATAACTTGGAGACTATTTCTGAAGATTCAGTGTCTCTCCAATTTTTATATTTAGTACCATATTCTTCACCATGAGAGCGTACGTTGTCTAGAAAAATAATATCTCCATTATTCATTTTTTTTATTTTATCAATAGTAGAATCCCCACAGATATCAGGAATAAATTCTACCTCTTTGGCCAATATTTCTGAAAGTCTCTTAGTATGGTTTGACATATCAGAAAAATCATCCTTACCTGGCCTTGATTGATGTGCTAAAATAACTACTTTTGAATTAGACATCATATCTAAAGTTGGCTTAATCATCCTAAGTCTTGAATCATCAAGCAATGATTTATCAAGAGGATTTAGAGGTGCATTTACATCTACCCTGTACAGTATAGTACGGTCCTCTAAATCTATTGCATCAAGCGAAAGAACGCCTTGCACGTTTAGGGCGACCGGCGCTTTGCATTTGGCCGTTGTGGAGGGAAAAGTGTGTCAAAAAAACAAAAATACTTTTTGCTAACCTCAAATAAGAGAGGGCATGAATTGGGATGTCGCACGTTTGACGGGGCCTGATAATGAGGATTGGAGGGTCCCTGTATCGGAATTACAGAGCAGACAAAAATTAGTTGCAAATATCCTTCTTTCAAATGGGATTGAGTCTGCTATGATAGATGACCCTGTAGAACTATATTGGTTAACAGGTGGACGGCAAAATTCTTCGATAGTTATTGGCGCCAAAGACTCTGGCATTGAAACTAGACACTGGGTAAGGCAATCTTTAGATCGTGCTATTTTTGAAGCTGGAGCTAATAATTCGCCACACATTATTGAGAAACATCCTAGAATGAATGAGTTGGGAGATTCGTTGAGAAAATTAGGATGTACAAAGAAACCTGCCTTGCTATTATCAAAAATACCTCATGAAAGATGGTCTTTTCTTAATTCTAAATTTACCCAATTAAGTGGTGAAAGTGAAAATTGTTCTAATTTGATGTACCAATTAAGAGAAACTAAATCGGATTGGGAAATTACGATGCACAAAGAAAGCGGAAAAATAAATCAATTAATGTTTGAATCAATAAGAGATAAATGTGGAGAAGGAGATACTGAGATAGAAATGGCATCTGTTGCAGATAAAGTTAGTAGGGCCGAGGGTTTTGGCGGCAGAATAAGAATGAGAAAATGGCCGATGGATTGCGATAGAGTAGTAATAGCAGCAGGAGGATCGGGGGCAGTACCGTCATATTTTGATTCGGCAATAGGGGGATTGGGTGCTAGTCCAATTTCTGCTTTGGGTGCAGGATTTGCAAAGGTTAAGGTAAAAGAGCCTGTTTTGGTAGATATAGTCCATCTTCATAGAGGATATGTCTCAGATTGTACCAGAATGTTTTGCCAAGGAAAGTTATCAGACGAATGGAATCAAAGATTGGAAGACATGTCTGAAATTAGTAATGCTGTTGTAGATAGCTTGGGCAAGGGAAATAATTGCTCTAATGCTTGGGAAGTAGGTAATAAAATGGCTGAAGAAATGGGACATTCGAAGCATTTAATGGGAATGAAACCTGAACAAGCAAATTTTCTCGGCCATTCTGTTGGATTGGAATTAGATGAAACCCCAGTTGTTGCAAAAGGTTTTGATCGCCCCCTTGTTATTCAAGGGACAATGGCAATTGAGCCAAAAGTGATATATGAAAATGGAGCGATTGGTATTGAAGATACTTGGACTAGGACAAATGATGGGATGGAGTGTTTGACAATGGGTAATAAATTTCCAAAAATAACTGAGTGGTGAGAATATGTCAAGAGCTAAAAATATTGCTCAGAAGCGACTTGCTAAGATTTTAAGGAACGTAAATGAATATCATGGAAAGCCAATTACTGATGATTCAATTATGAAAGGAGTCGAAGTAAATGATGCAGGCAATATAGATTTGTGGATTAAACCGCCTCATCCACATTGTCCTTGCTGTTTAGATGGTTTAGTTATATTAAGAAATGAGATTGCTGATCATAAAGAAATTTTAGCATGCCACATGGAAATAGTTGGAGTACCGCAAGCAGAAAGATGGACTGCTGCTGTAAATGAGTAGCATTACATCTGTTTTATTTTCTACTTTTTGCTTGCCTTTCTTCTACTTCTTTTAGTTTCGATTTTATTTTATTTGAAAGCCACCAGTATGAAATAGAAATTCCAAATAAGCAAATAAATAAGCTTTGAATAAATATTGGTTCAGTCCATGATGACATTTTTTAATCTCCATTATAATGGTGGTATAATATCTATTTCACATTCACCTTTTGGAGACATGCAACAAGGAAGAAAGCCCCCTTCTCCTACCAAAAAATCATCAAGACCGGGTGGTAAATCTTCAGGATATTCGATGATTCCTTTCTTCAAACGTACTAAACAAGTCCCGCAAGTTCCTGAAGTACAGTTTGTAGGAATATCTATGCCTAAATCACTGGCCAATTCCACTATTGTGAATTCAGGGTTTTGGATAATCATCCCAAGTGGTAAATTTCCTTTAAAGAAGCGTATTAGTCCATTTTTTCCAGGCATATAACCGCCTCAACGGTCTTCCCAGCGAGTCCATCTTCCAGTTTGCTTATTGAAATATAATCCGGCTTTTTTCATCCATTTATTGAATTTGGTAGCACCTGCTCCAGTTGCAATAATAAATTCTTCACGATGTTCTTGAGCTTGAATATATCCTTTTGCTGCAATAGTTTGATCTATCCATTCATCAATGCTGATTAAAGTTCCAGACAAGTTGCTTGCTTCAATTGCTGCTTCCAATTGCTTTGCAGAAGCCCCAGTATTCTTCAAATCTCTAGCAATTAAATTTTCAATATTGGATACGCCTGTCCTAGCAGGAGGTTGTATAACTTTTAGCCTAGGTTTAATGCTTTCATTTAGAGTGATTCTAGAACCATTTAAAAGCTTATTATCAACAAATTGCCCCATTGGAGATAAAAATTCTTCTTCACAATCCCAGCATATAAACCTGAAATCTGACATATCATCTAGAATACTGCTGCCCCTAGGATCCATCTCATCACCACAATGTGGACAAGCGTGTAAGCATAAAATAGGTGCTATTTTTCTACGAAAATCAACGATATCTTGAGGTGTACCGGCTAGTTCCAACATTTCGTGATCTCTTGCGGCTTCTAATCCCCTAGTTTCTAATTGATCTCTTAATTTGGATTGTTGTTCTACCTTTGACTCATCATCCAAGGTATTTTCTAACTTTACAATTAATTCGATTGTTTTACCAAGTCTATTCATAACTAATTTTTTATTTCTAAAAGATTCAACTCGAACCAACCTTAGTTGTTCTTTCTTTTCAAGCAGTTCGCCGTGTAGATCTTTTTGTTCACGCTTAAATCGCTGTTCATCTATTTTATCGACTTTCTTTTTTGTTCCATCCGATAAAATATCTGCAAGATATCTTTGCTTACTAGAAGCACGAGGCCCGGAAATTACTGCATCAAGTACTGATTTGGCAACTTCTTTCTTCAGGCCGTAATTATTTACTAAGGTATCAACATCTAAATCTTTTAAATCGCCAACCTTGATTCCGCCTTCTGAAAGGATTTGAGCAGTATTTTCATCAATTCCTCGACGGAGTAATGCAAGGTATGTATCCTTCTTTGCCATGTCATCCCCTCATGATATTGGTGGCCCTGTTACGGTTCACCGTGTGCTGCGCACCAAGGGTTCCTCTATCAAGTAGTTGCAATAATGAGTCTTAAAAATACTACTTTGATGAGATTGCATGAGTTATTATTGCCCATTCCTCTGGACCTAAATCTTCTGGCCTAAGATCGGGCCAGCCTTCAGGAAGCCCTGGTATTGTATCATTAAAAATTCCTTCTATTGCCGAAGTCCATTTTTTCTTATGCCAGCCACTAACTCTATTCAGTCGCTTAGGAGATTTAGAAAGAGAGGTGCGTATTTTCCTTCTTCTGTTGGAATAGCAATGTTTTGTTATCAATCTAAATAATTTCCTATTAATATTCACCATTTCTTCCCTAGAAATTGGAGTCATGACTACTAATCGAGAATTGACTTGTGGCGCAGGACTAAAGCAATTAGAAGGAACTTTTCTATCCAAATTAACATCAAAATCTAACCATAAAGACATACCTAATGGGCCACGAGTATCATATCCTCTATCCATAGCCATACGTTCAGCAAACTCATCTTGAACTAGTAGGACGATGCATGAAATAAGATTATTAGCATGATGATTTTGAATTTTTTCGAGAATTGGGCTTGAAATCTGATATGGAAGATTTGAAATTATATGTGTTATATCTTGGGGCCAATTTCCAACTAAAGCATCTTGTTCCATAATAGTTAATTGCTCATCTAAATCTAAAAATACCCTTTTTAAGTGTAAAACTGATTCAATATCAATCTCTATAGCCGTAAGCTTGGCTCCTGAACGAAGTATTTCAAGAGATAGAGATCCAGGCCCTGGGCCTATTTCCAAAACATGAGAATTTTTATCCAAACCATAAGATTTTTCAGAAACTATTTCAATGGCACGAGAAATAACTGAGTCGTCAACTAAAAAGTGTTGACCAAGAGATTTTTGAGGCTTGACTCTATCTCTTAGGAGGTCAACAAGTAAGCGAGTATCTAGGTCATCGAGTAGGGCCACGGATTACACGCCACTACGTAACAACAAATCAAGTAAGCGAGGGATTTGAACAGAGTCTTCCATTTCAATAACATATCTTTCTGCTAATAATCTAACTGATTCAATAGAGCACTTGTCATCAATATCAGTAAAGTTTTCCCAACCTATCATGCCTCTTGCTCGGACCATTTGCTGTGCCTTGGACTTACCTATAGTAGGAAGTAGTTGGAAAGAGTGTACTTTTAATGAAATATTATTAGCCCTATTAAAGAAACTTAAATGACTATCTGGGTCAGAAGTAATCTCTTCCATAATCGCTTCAACTAATTCTGATTGAGTTGTTGTTGTAATATCTTTGTAACGGATTTCAGACAATTGACCAATTTTTTCAGATGGTAATTCAATTTTATCTCCATTGGATATTGTTTCATCATTTAGTCTTGCTTTTACTAAATATAATGAAGGAGAAGTAACTGCTTCTATCTCAAAACCGAATGGTCTTTTTTCTAGTAAGTCCAATATTTTGACATGTGTCTCAGAATGAAATATGTCATCTTCGGGAGAAGTATGCTTTCTAGGCAGCATCTTTATCAATTCCTTCTGAGAGGTTATTCCTGATGAATATAGTCATAAATATAGTACAATATACCTGTTTAGAGGACATGTTGACGAATGATGGTAATTAATTCTTCTATCTCGGATGTGTCCATAGCTATTCTCTTACTTGCAATTACAACTCTGATATCTGGAACTGCCATTGGACATAGTTCTGCTATCTTTGCAGAAATTTCAGGGTACTGTTGTAATTTTTCATTCTTCATTAATTCATTATATAAATCTGTAAAAACTTTTGGATCCGTCTTCATAGTCCCCGTTGGATGTCCTTGGGCGCTAGCAGACCATTCAGCATGTTGTAATGCCATTGTTTGTTCGTAAGACAGTTCTCCACGTCTCTTTTGAGCATCCAGGAGTAAGTCTCTAACAGTGGCAACATCAACGAATTCTTCTTCTGGCATAATTATCCCTCAATTGGCCTTAAGTGTTCAGGTCTAGCAACTACCGTCTTAAGCATATTACCATCTTTGACACTGACAATGAATGCGCGTCCTTGGGATCCCATGATTTTACCTGTTCGCCCTTGGAACCTTCGATGAGGCATACCACCTTGTTGTGCACCATCTAATACAATAGCAACTCTATCTCCTTCTTGATATTGATGCATTAATCTATTAATAAAAATTCGACCTTTGTCTCTTTTATTCTTTCTAAGAATACTTCTAGTCCCTTGTCGAAGACCGTGTGTGCGAGTAACCATAATATCACCAAACGACTAATGCCGTCGAACCGGGCGACTTACACCGTATTATTAAGGACTCGGATTTAGCAAGTGTTCAATTATCTTGATTTTCTTCATCATCATGTATCTCAGTGACGTCTAGCCATAAAATTTCACAATCCATTCCTATCTTCCCAGAAACTGAGGGAATAGTGCGGCCCTCGTCTGAATGTACTAACTCTTTAACATAGGTTCCAGCCTCACAACGTACATCAAATTGGATTTCATCTCCTTCAATTATTATATTTCCTAGATAGGTAACTTTTCTCTTTCTTATCTTTGCAGCCCTTCGGTGAGAGACTCTTTGAGGTGTTTCCTGATTCAATACAACTCCTGATATATCGGAAATGTGACTTATGACTTCTTCTTCAATTATTTCTCCAGAAACCTTGAATCGTATTGTATATGATTTTTCAGAACGAGATGCTTTGATTTTTGCTATAAGAGATCTATCAGTTCTCTTTAGACTATCAATCTCTACTTTACCATCTGCATTATCATTGATTGTATTGACGAGTTTTTCAAGATCAGGAATTCGTGACATAGGTTTCTTAATCTCTATGATAAAAGGGCGGCCTTTTCCTAACATTCGTACATCAATGTCTTCTCTCCCCATGCCATGGAATGAGGTGTCTTCAGCATCAAGAGCACTACGAACTGGTTCACCCACTAAATCCTGTACAGAATCCAAATATTGTAATCCAGACTCATTACAAGATTCGCAACCTCTTGCGCGACCTTTGCATGCTCGGCATGGCCATCTTGTCTGTGGTATCTCTCTACTTAACTTACGATATCGGCCATAGAAATATATCGGCCTTACATCGACATCGACCCTAAGAGTTAAGCCATCAATCAGAACCATTAAATCTGGTTTCTCTTTTACGAAGTTTACATCAGTACCTAAGTTGATATTAATTTCATTTTGGATTGCAACTACCATGGCTGATTTAAGTGGTCTGGAACCTGTAGCGCCGTGTCTGGACCTTATTTCATCTTCATCATTGATTAGATCTTTTGGCAGATGGATGCCAATTTGTATGGTTGAGTATTCTAAATTAGATATTTTATCAACGATCCTATTAACTATATTGCCAATGTCATCAAATAAATTTTCACATAAAGGGCAAAGAATTGTTTCAAAGGATTTGTCTAATGTGCCATCCCTAACGTGTGCTTCAGATCTTATTTCTTCACCTGACATATTTTTTTTTCCAGAAACACGTTCAATACAATGATTACAAGTTCCAATTTTTATTACATGGGCTACGCCTAATGGGGTTGGACACGGAGGTGAGTTCCAATCCAAAGTCTTGCCTTCAAATTCAAAATCATCACCATCGAACCACACCCCAGATTGGTTGTCATTGACATTCTTGTCTATTTCAGCGTCAGAATCTACAGAAGCGGATGAATATCCAGCATTAGAAAACTTATGCCATTCATCATCTTCATTGTTTTCTTCAGAATCCTTCGAGTTTGTTTGAGACATAATATCACCTATCGGGAAAGGGAAGACCCTATTCTTCGACAGTAAATCCTGGAGTGCTTTGCATTTGACTTCTTCGCATCTTAAATTTGCTTTCCAGATTCTTCTGCAATTATTCTAAGATGGGAAAAAGAGTGTATTCCACTTGAACAGCCAGTTGGCCATTCTAATTGAATTCCGTAATGTCCTACTGGTTCAACTCGTGGTTTTTCCATTTTTAATCTAGAAACTTCTTCATCAAATTCTAAAATTCTTTGTTCATTCTCTTGCCTGGGTTTACATTTGGCACATTGGCAGCGGGAACGAATAGCCAAATATTCAACTTCATAAGAAGCACCGTCTTTGAATCTTAGTATACAAGATTCATCTCCACGCTCAATTTCAGTAAGCTGGTTACGTTCTTCCATAACTTTCGATAGGCGTATGTATCTTGAATGTACGCTAAATTAATTACTAAATGTATCCATAATTAGAACAGTCTTTGATATGTAGAATGATTGACCAGTAGCATGGTTCAAATTATTAATGGACTAAAATCTAAAGAAGTAACCATTGAAGATGCTTACAGATATTGTGAAGACGTGACACGACAATCTTCTACATCTTTTTTGAGATCATTTAGACATTTGCCCTCTCATAAAAGACGTTCTGTATATGCAATGTATGCATTCTGCAGAAGAGTTGATGATGTGGTCGATGGAGATTGGTTGCCTAATTTAGATTATTTATCTGCAAAAACATTAACAGATTTGGAAAATAAATCTAAAGACAGGGCAATCTCATTAAGTGTAAAAAAGCAACAAGAGTCAGTAAATGATGATTTATCTCATTTCAAAAGGGTCAGGACTTTGCAGTGGTTTAGAGACAATCTCGAGAGAATTGAAAATAAAGAATTTGTATCTCATCCAATATTCATCGCACTCCAAGACACATTAGATAAATTTCCAATAAATATAGATCATTTATATATGTTAATCGAAGGAATGGAGGATGATTTGTTTCCAACTAATTATAGAACATTTGAGGAAGTTAGGAGTTATTGTTTCAAAGTAGCTTCAACCGTTGGACTTTCATTGATTGAAATTTATGGATATTCAAATCCTGATGCTAGAGAGCATGCAGAAGAAATGGGGATTTTCTTACAAATGGTAAATATTCTCAGGGATATAGAAGAAGATTATAAAAAAGGGAGAATATACCTTCCTACGGAAGAATTAACAAACTTTGGAATAGACTTCCAAAATCTTGATAATCCTGAACTTCCGAAGAAAGATTCTTGGAAGGCGTTTATGAGGCATTACATATTCAGAACTAAAGTTCATAGAGATAATGCAATTAATTTGATACCGTTATTGAACAGAGGCTCCAGAACTTCTCCCTCAATAATCTGCTCAGTTTACTCTGAGATATTATCTGAAGCAGAAAATAGAAATGGTGATGTTTTATCAAGAAAGTTAAATCTGGGTTTTGTTAAAAAAATTGGTTTTGGGTTTTCACTATTAGGAATTTGGAAATAGATTCCATGTCCATAAATAGTATTGCGAATATTTCACAAGATTAATGATTATTCATACAATTATTTTTTACCAAAATATGGGATCATTCCAGAGATTGTGTCGCCAATGACTCTACTTGCTAAATTATTGAAGGTACTTGGAATTGGTGAAAGATATACTTTTCCAGTGCCTGAAATGATATTAACAAATCCTTCTCCTCCAGCGACTTTTGACATGAGTCCTTTTCCTAGAAGCTTTGTCTCATAATTTAAATTAGCATCCCTAGCAACTGCAAAGTTACCATCGACTGTAATTGTATCGTTTTCTAAATTGATTACTTGGATAGGGCCCTGTGAATAATAAACTAGAGTTCCAGTTCCTGAAACAGAAGTTTGCCATATTCCTTCTCCTCCAAAGGCCATTGATTTGATTCCTTTGTTTCTAACAATGCCTACTTCAATTCCTTCATCTGAACAAATATATGCTCCTTTATCAAGAATCATTGAATGGCCATTTAACTCCATTATATGGTATTCTCCAAATGTTGGAGGGCCAAAGATGACTTCCCCCGTACCTGTGTATGTTGGCCTAAATACAGATTCACTAGTTGCTAATGATTTTAGAAATCCTCCAATGCTAGGTGCTTTGGTTTTCATTTCTATATTTCCGATCATGTAGTGCAATGCGCCAGACTCTGCACGTACAGTTTCGCCATTTAATGTAACTTTAACCATTCTTAATTCTTCAGAATCAATAATCTCATAATCAACCATGTCCAATTCGTACTAGATTCTCCTTATAAAATGAGGTATTGAAAGTTAGGACTTGGGTGCTTCATCAAGGAGTGAGGGGAGAAAAAGCGAAAATAATACTATTTTACCAAGAATATTAAGTGATGTGAAGATACTAGTGTTCATATGTATTGATTATTACTAACAAACATGAGTTTGCCCTTGGATAATGATGTTTGGCATCGAGTTATGAAATCTAAAAAAATAAAATCAGGTAAGAAAAAAATGAGAAATATTGGTTTACGTAGTATCATGATCTTAAGAAATGATGATGGAATTCATGCAACAGATGCATTGTGCAGGCATATGGCGTGGCCATTAGCATATGGAGGTAAAATTAAGGATGGTTGTATTACTTGCCCACTTCATCAAACTAGATATGACTTAGATAATGGAGAAATTAAAGAGTGGTCGCCATTTCCTCTTTTCCCTATGTATGGAAAATTACTTGGTAAAATGAGAAGGCCAAGTTCCCTCGCTATTCACACAGCAAGGGAACTTGACGGCTGGGTTGAAGTCAAATTAAATAATTAATCGGACCTTTCTGCATATCTTCTTTGAGCAACAAGAACTGCTCCAAGAATAGATACTATTGCTAATGAAGAAGCAAATCCTGGTGTAGCATTAGAGTCTTCGATAGGCATAGGTTCTGGGACTACTTCCACTCCAGAGCCAACAATTACCATTCCTGCCATATCCATAGATGCATGAGGTTCGCAGACGTAGTAAAAAGTCTGATCTTCATCAAATGTTAATCTATAGTCTACAGTTGTAGCAGCTGCTCCACTGTATAATCCACCTATCATCCTCATGGTATCTAATTCCTCTGCAATTTCAGCAACATTGTGAGCCATTGCTGAATCTGTCCAGACCCAGCATACTGTTTCACCTACTACAACCTCAAGCGTAGTATGGTCAAAGGCATATCCAGTATCATCCACTGAAACAAGATAATTGCATCCTTCGGGCATTACAGGTGCATCTGCTGGTGGCATTAGTACTTTGTTGATTACATGAATAACTCCGTTTGAAGTCATAACATCAGCAGATGTTACAGTTGCCATTTCAGAGCCGATCATTACTGCGCCTTCCATAATATGGAAAGACAAATCATCTCCATTCAATGCAGTTGCAGTCATTCCATCTGATAAATCAGTTGACATTACTTGTCCTGCTACTACGTGATAGGTCAAAATATCTACAAGAACTGCAATTTCATCATCAGTATCAAATGTACTTAGATCGATTCCTGCTGCAGCAAATGCTTCATCTGTTGGTGCAAATACTGTAAATGGTCCATCACCTTGTAGTGTTGTAACTAGATTAGCGGCGGCTAGTGCTGCAACTAATGATGTGTGTATTCCAGTAGAAGATGCTGTAGTTGGAATATCTACTAAATCTGCTGGTGGCATTAGTACTGCATCAATTACGTGTATTACTCCATTAGATGTGAGAACATCTGCAATAGTTACCATAGCGCCAGAAACTGTTACAGAATTACCTGATATAGAGATAGTCAAATCATCTCCATTCAATGCAGTTGCAGTCATTCCATCTGATAAATCAGTTGACATTACTTGTCCTGCTACTACGTGATAGGTCAAAATATCTACAAGAACTGCAATTTCATCATCAGTATCAAATGTACTTAGATCGATTCCTGCTGCAGCAAATGCTTCATCTGTTGGTGCAAATACTGTAAATGGTCCATCACCTTGTAGTGTTGTAACTAGATTAGCGGCGGCTAGTGCTGCAACTAATGATGTGTGTATTCCAGTAGAAGATGCTGTAGTTGGAATATCTACTAAATCTGCTGGTGGCATTAGTACTGCATCAATTACGTGTATTACTCCGTTTGAAGCCATGACATCCGCAGTTGTTACAGTTGCACTACCCACCATTACAGTTCCATTTGACACTGAGAATGTAGCATCATCACCATTAGCCATTGTAACAGTTAATCCATCTGTTACATCAGCTGCGTTTACTGCACCTGCATATACGTGGTATAGAAGAATATCTGACAATGTTGCATTTTTCTCATCAGTATCAAATGTACTTAGATCGATTCCTGCTGCAGCAAATGCTTCATCTGTTGGTGCAAATACTGTAAATGGTCCATCACCAGACAATGTGTCTACTAATCCTGCATGGCTTAAAGCAGCCACTAAGGAGTCATGAACACCTGTGTTGGTGGCATTTGTTGGTATATCTTGTGTATTATCAGCAACTACTATCGGAGATAATGCAAGACTGGCGGTCATTAGCAAGGCTATCATAACTTTTGAGTTAAACATGTTATGCCGGTTTTTCAATTCCCTTTTATATAGGTGTTTGTGACCATAGTATTTCATTCTCAATTTTAAAAACGACTCATTATAAGTATTAAGTCATCAACCTCATTTATAATTATGAGTTCTACTGATACTGATGTGATAATTGTAGGTGCTGGGCCTGGAGGTTTAGCATGTTCGTTACTGTTGGCTAAGTCTGGTTTAAAGGTCAAAATAATAGAGAAAACAGATTCTGTCGGTGGAAGGACAAAGGTAATTGAAAAAGATGGTTACTATTATGATAATGGACCAACTTTCTTTCATTATACCGAAATAATTGAAGAGATTTTCCAAGCAATCGGAAAAGATGCTCATGAAGAACTTAATCTTATTAGGCTAGAGCCAAATTATAGGTTGGTTTTTGGAGAAGGAGGGTCATTAAATGCAAGCACAGACATTGAATATATGGTGAAGCAAATCGAAGAATTGTGTGGTAAAAAGGATGCCGAGGGATTTAGAAAATATGTTTTAGATAACAGGAAAAAACTGAAGCTATCAAAAAACTGTTTAAATTCTCCTTGGAAAAGTTGGACTGATTTAGTAAATAAACGAGCGCTGAGAGTTTCTAGGGTGCTTCGTCCTTGGAGAAGCGTGGCTTCAGATTTGTCAAAATTCTTTGACGATGATAGAATGCAACTTGCTTTGAGTTTTCAAACGAAATACCTAGGAATGTCGCCATTTCAAGCACCTAGTTTATTCACAATATTATCATTTTTAGAATTAGAATACGGAATCTATCACGCCAAAGGTGGATTAGGTACTGTGACGGAAAGAATGGGCATTCTTGCAGAAGAATTAGGCGTAGAAATATGCTTAAATGAGCCTGTTATAGAATGTCTTTTTGATGGCAAAGAAATAGTTGGGGTAAAAACAGAAAAAGATACATATACGGCTAGTAAATATGTTATGAATGTTGATTTTGCAACTGGAATGAAGGGTTTAATACCAAATAAGCTAAGAAAGAGATGGTCAAATAAGAAATTAGATGAGAAAACATATTCTTGTTCAACGTTTATGTTGTATCTTGGAGTAGATAAGAAATACGATTTAGACCATCATCAAATATATGCTTCTAAAGACTATCATACTAATTTAAAAGATGTTACGGAAAATAAAATTACATGGGATGATCCATCATTGTATGTTCAAAATGCTTGTTTGACAGATCCATCTATGGCCCCTGAAGGCCATTCAACAATCTACGTACTAGTTCCTGTTTCCAATGTGCATGAGTCGATAAATTGGGAAGAAATAAAACATGAATATAGGGATTTAATATTAGAAACTATGAAGCATTTGGGATATGATGATTTGGAAGAACATATTGTTTCTGAGACTATTGTTACTCCAGATGATTGGGGTTCACGAGATATCTACAAAGGTGCCGTCTTTAATCTAGCACACGGACTAGATCAAATGCTTTGGAGAAGGCCCCAAAATCGATTCGAAGAATTAAATGATTTATTTTTAGTTGGAGGCGGCACTCATCCAGGGAGTGGTTTGCCTACTATCTTTGAAAGTGGAAGAATAAGTGCTAAACTAATCTGTGCAGATTTAGGGATAGTTCCTGATTGGAATGGCGTAGATACTTGGTTTGAAGATATTAAAAAACCGAAGGTAAAACCTAAAATGAAGGTGAAATAGTGAAAATAGCAGCATTTATTTCTATTATTATTGTAATTGCTTCATTATCTGGATGTATAGAAGAAAGGCAATTAATTGATGAGGACGGAATAATGCCTCCACCTTCTCCAGAAAGGATGTCTTTCATATCTCCAATTATGGGGGATGAAAACAATAATTCCACATTAAATTTACAAGAATATGTAGCTGATGGCCCTGTTCTTTTAATTTGGGTAGCGGCGGGTTGTAAAGGATGTCATTCATGGACTGATTTAATATCTGATGAAGTTGAAAATGGAAATATTAGTAATTCTTCTGTCCTAAGTATTCACAGATACCCCTCTTTCGAATCGCCATCAAATATAGAAGATGCATATGGAGAGAACGGTTCTAACCCTGTATCTTGGATTTTGGCCTTGCCACCTGAAAATACGCCAATAATAGATTTAGATTTAGGACAGGAAAGTAAATACTCACTTTATGAATCATTTGGAAATCCTTCTACACCTACATTACAAATAATGGATTCAACAGGAAAGCTAATTTGGACTTCCAAAACTTATTGGGCTACAGCTGATGTTCTTGATGAGATTAAAAATATATTAGAATGAGGTAAAAAATATGGATATATACGACTTATCATTCTTTTTTTCGACTATGTGGGTGGGGCCTTTTTGGGTTGCTATGATGATATATCCTGAACATGAAAGGACACAGCAATTAATGCAAGGGCCATGGTTCTTTTTAGGTCCAATAGCTATCTGGTTCCTAATTTCATTTTCTGATGTTTCTGGACTCATAGGATTAGCAGAGGATTCAATGGATCCCGCAAATGCATTACAAGGATTGGCTGACTTATTGGGCACTAAAGCAGGAGCTTCCGCGGCTTGGGCTCACATGGTTGCAGGAGACATTTTCGTCACTAGATGGATTTGGAAAAGATGTATGGCTGCAAAATGTGAGAAATGGATATCGGTTGTTTCAATATTTTTTGGTGTTATGTTAATGCCTATAGGACTAGCATTAAATTTAGTGTTAGTAAGAGGAACTCCTAATAATCAATCATAATTAGCGAGCCAATAGAGAGTTGGCTATGAAAATTAGACTGCATCAATTTCTATCTAAATGTGGGATTTTTTCTTCAAAATCAGAAGTAAAAAAAGCAATTTGGGATGGAGAAATTACTGTAAATGGTTCAGTTGTTAAAAATATCAGTTTTGAATTTAAACCCAATAAGAAAATAGTTATGTATCAAAATAAGGAATTATATTTACCCACTGAGAATGTATATTTTTTACTGAATAAACCCAGTGGGTACATTTGTTCTAGATTAAATTCACAAGAGAAAGAATATGGTAAAATATCAATATATGAAATATTTCGTGAAGCGGTGGAACCTACTGTGTATGAATCATTAATTACAGTTGGAAGATTGGACGAGGAAACTACAGGATTTTTACTGGTAACAACTGATGGCAAGATGGTCCATAAAATAACCAATCCTAATAATAATATTAAAAAAACATATTATATCGAAGCTATGGAATTAATTACAAAAAAACAGATTGATTCAATTAAAATGGGAGTTAGAATAATTATAAGTGATCATGATGAAACTCAAAAGTATACTACTAGACCTGCAATAGTAGATGATATTACAGATTATACTATTAAATTAACGATTGATGAAGGTAAAAAAAGAGAGATTCGCCGTATGTTTCACTCAATTGGGAATGAAGTAGATACCATTCATAGAATATCAACTGAAAATATGCAATTGAGTAATTATAATCTAGAAATTGGTGATTTTTGTAAAGTAACAATTCAAGAGATTAATGAACTGATATTTGATTAAAATGAATACATTATGCTGATTCATGGTCATAAAGACTATTGATAATAATGCATTTTACGAATCATTCAAATTGTATTATCATTACCTACAACTATTATGGCGCACGAGACTGACATTCCTGCAATTATTGTAGAGGCGGCATATGAAGGGACAATTGGCCGTTTAGATAAATGGTGGTGGTGGAAAGATTGGTTAAGGCCACTAATATTCTATTCAATACCTTTCATTCCTTTGATATACATAACTGGATGGTATTTAGGTTATTTTTAGTTAGATGATTCTTTGAGAATATAATAAGAAACGATAACTTAAACTGCACGTGTACTAACTTTCTTATGTCTTGCTAAGTTATTTCAGATTTGACAAACCGCCATCAACGTGGATGGTTTCTCCGCTGATCCAGTCGGGCGCATCACTTGCTAACCAAGATGCGACAGTTGCTACTTCAGATGCCATTCCATATCTTCCAGTTGGATGCATTTTGTTACTTGCTTCTTTTGCAGCATCTGACGCCAATAGATTTGCAGATAATGGAGTATCAGTAAGTCCTGGTGAAACTACATTGATTCTGATCCCTCTTTTCGCATAGGTTGCTGCAGCTGCTCTTGCCAGTCCTTCAACTCCAGACTTAGCTGCAGCTATTGCGCCGTGATTGGGCATTCCAACAGTTGCTGCTGCTGATGAAAATAGTATAATTCTACCACCTTTATCTTTCATCATTATTTTGGCAGTTGAACTAATAGCATTATGGGCAGTTAAAAGATTTTGAGTTATGGTTTCCATAAATTGTTCAGAAGATGTTGCGTGAGTCGGGCGTAGGAAAATAGATCCAACCGCTAAAATTACTGCATCAATTTTATGATGTTGTTCTTTTATTGCTTTAGCAGTCTCCTGCATATTATCAGAATTTCTTGCATCTACAGGCATTATAGAAATATCTTTTTCATTAGATAAATTCTGAAGATTACTTTCATCCCTAGCACTCGCAACAATGGTCCAACCATTTTCACTTAAATTAGAAACAACATGTTTTCCAATTCCACCAGTGGCTCCAATTACCCATGCTACTTTTGATTCTGTCATGCTAATACCTCCTTGCCTAATCCTAATCCTTCTCTGAACTCATCGAGTGATGGGCCCATCTCGTGGATTAATTTTACGTCCGGATGGGTGCGGATTACTAACCCATCCATGTACATTAATGACCGAATAATTGGAAACGCTTCTTCACCAAAATCCGCTCCTGCTTCTTCTACTGCAGCCCTTACTGTTTTCATCATAACCTCTGTAAGGCTTTGTTCTCCTACGGACTTATTTTCAAAGTCATCATAAATATCCGTCATTTTACTCTTGAATTTTAAAATTTTATTTTCTGGGGGCCTTGAATCGGCAAGATTTAGCAGAGCCTCATATGCATCGTCTTTAGAATCGGAAGATAAATTTTCAAAAAATCTGAAAAGTGATAGGGCGATACGACGAGGGGATTCACATATGGCTCCGTTATCTATGAAAACAAAGTTTCCTTCCTTATTTATTATGCAATTACCTGGATGTAGGTCTCCATGGAAAGTTCCTACTCCAAACATATATGCGCCATGAATTCTAAAAAGTTCGATTAGATAATCCCATTCTAGACTCTTATTTCTAATTCCTTCTTCTAGAGTGATTCCATCTATAAATTCAGAAACTAATACATCTTCATTTGATAAATTTTCATAATATAGGGGGAATTTAAGGCGTGGCATAGGGAAATTATCTGACAAATCCTCTTTTATTTGTTTTAGCTTATTTCCACCTTTTATTTCATTATTAAGGTTTAATTCTCTCAAAGTATAATCTTCAACGTGGTTTAGTAATGCTATTGGATTCCCTACTTTTCTTAACTTTGGTGAAAATAATATTAATACTTTCAACCATCTCTTCATTCTATAAACATCTTTTTTAAATTTATTCTTATGGTTGGCTTTGATTATTTTTACCACCACTTCTTCACCTGTTTTGAGTCGCGCCCTGTGAACTTGGCCAACCGATGCTGCAGCTAATGGATTTTCATCAAACCAAACAATAGCGTCATGAAATTCTTTAGATGCTTTAGATTTTAGTATATTCTGAACATTTTCAGTTGGAATTGTAGATGCTTGACCATAGAGCGTCTGTAACTGTTTGCATTTTTCAATAGACAATAAGTCTGGCCTTAGTGCAAATATCTGTGATAATTTTACTGCAAGAAGTCCTTGGGATTGAATCCAAGTAAGATTAGCCTCCTTTTTCTTCAAGATTTGATACATGAAACGAACAAAAGTAACGAACCTCATATTTCATCACCAAATGTAATAGAATATAACTGATAGTAATAAAAAAAGATACTAAATCTAATTCTCTTCAGATAAAATCAAATTATATCTACAGAACTCATCTGAATTTTCTGGAGATTCAATCCTCTCTATGGACACTTCATTTATTGATGAATATCGACTCATCAATGTTCCTTGTATGATGCCATCATCTAATTCCCACAACGGAAGTTCTTCTGAATTACCTGTATTGGAGGGCAAGTGAACTTTGATATGGAAAATAGGATCTGAATCATAGTTTAATTCTCCTAAACCAGCATATTCATACCAATCCATCATTTCACTTAGAAATTCCACATGCCCCTCTATTTTTCTTAAGCTAAATGCTAACTCTTCACCTATTCTATTTCCAACTTGACGAAGAAGGGATCCTACGTCAATTCCAAAAGTGCTAAGGCTTTCAATTCCTCCAGTTCCTAATTTCTTTCTTGCATCACTTATTTCTAAACCAGAAGCCATAAATGCATCAAGATTGAAGGGGGCATCAGATTCAGGTAGTTCTTCTGATATTTGCAAAACATCACGAATTCTATCTAAGAAAGACCCGCCATCTAAGGTTAATTTGAGAGGATTAACAATTCTTTCTTCTGTGAATCTCTTTGATGCTAATTCGAATGGGATAGATTCTTCCCATATACTATCAATAAGATTTCTCTGAGACTCGGCAAACGGCCCGGATTCAATCAATAGAGCAGCATCTGTTTTGCCTCTTCCTACAGGATTATCTTCAGTATTTAGATACTGAATTGCTTCTGTAGAATCCACGACTGTTCCTTGGGATTCTAAATCATCGCTGTGACGAACTTGTATTGAGTCATCTAATTCTGAAAAGAATCGGATGGTTCTACGATCTAGTTGGGCTATCACCCTGACTTCAACTCCTCTTTGTGCTGCTTTGTTAACTTCAGAAAGTGCAGTACTTCTACATAAATGTAATATACCATATTTTCCTAATGTTAATATCAGAGAAAACTTGGAATTGTGTGCCATTTTTTCCATCTTAGAAAATATATGAATTCTTTCTTTTAGTACCGCAAACTTAGGTTCTTCATCTAAAATATCTTGAATTTCTTCTTGATCATATTGTAAATTCCCTTCTTTGATGTCTTCAAAACCTTGTTTAATCTTTGCAAGTTGTTCTTTACGAATATTGATTAAATGTTCTAGCACGTTTCTTAGAGGTGGGCTAGAAAATTTCATTGGCCTATCAACTGTAACTGTTACTAATCCAGTACTCTGCAATCTCTCTAGAGAATTATATGCGTCCAGACGAGTGGTGCCTAGCTCTTTTGCTAATTCACTTGCTTTAAGATTAGTTTTTGTTGATAGCGTTATTACAACTTCGGCCTCTCTTTCGCTCAAACCCGCGTCGACTAGTAGAGTGGTCCAATTCAAGAGAATCCTGCTCCATCAGTGACATTACTCATTGCAGAAAGAATCTTGGCAACATGAGTTCTAGGCCTAAAAAGCCAGTCATAAACATGATGTATCGTATTATCTGGTCCTAAAAGGAATGTAGATTTTGCAGGGAATATTCCGAGATGGTTTGCAACTTCATATTCAGTAGCGACTTTTCTACCTGGATCTGAAAGTAATGTAAATGGCAGTTGTAATTCTTGCTTGAATTCTTTATGTTGTTCTACTGTGTCCTGACTTATTCCTATGACTTCTACAGGTGGCTTTAATGAACGGAATAATTCATATTGATCCTTAAAAGAAAGACATCCTCTTTTACAAGTTGGAGATCCGTCTTTAGCATAGAAGAAGATCACTTTCCATTGGCCATCTAAGTCCGATAAAGAAAATTCTTCATCATCACTAGTTTTCAGTGAAAATGGGAGGGCAGTGGATCCAATTAATGACGACATAATACATTCTTCCTTTGTTGTGCAATAAAACTTACTGAATATTCAGAGCATGTGCCCCATTCTACTTTTCTTGGTTGCGAGGTACCCTTTGTTAAATTGCCCCATGCCACTAATGTGTTCTTTACGTTCTAATACACTAATACCGTTTTCTTCTAATCCTTGGATCTTAAGAGGATTATTGGTCATCATTCTAACCTGGGATACTCCCATTTCTTTCAACATATCCGCTGCAATAGAATAGTTTCTAGCATCTGCAGGAAGACCTAATGCTAAATTTGCATCCAATGTATCATATCCCTTATCTTGTAGTGCATATGCTTGAATCTTAGAATTAAGACCAATGCCTCTTCCTTCCTGTCGTAGATACAGTATAGCCCCAGTTCCTTCTTCCTGAATCTTCTGCATTGACAGTTTTAGTTGGGGGCCGCAGTCGCACTTCAGGGAACCAAAGGCGTCTCCAGTTAGGCATTCAGAGTGAATCCTGATTAAAGGTGCGTTTACTGATTTTAGATTACCAGTATATAGTAATGAGTGTTCTTTCCCATAGGAATCTACTGTAACTCTTATTCTGAAATTTCCATACTCTGTTGGGAGCATAGCATCCGCTTCAATTTCTATTGGTTCAGCACTTTCACTAAATTGTATAGTCATATATATAATTTGGAGTGAACAGGCTGCTTATGAAGGAATGTTTATTTCCATTACAAAATTTAATTTTTTTAACATTGCTAAACACTTGCTTATATGTAAGGCGAAACAAGAGTTCGTTCGTAGGAAGAGCCATTATGAGTGAGTATCAAAAAAAGGCATCGAGAATTCGAAGCCTAAACTCACTTGAATCTAATGAAAATGGAGATTATATATTGTATTGGATGACTTCTGCAAGAAGGTATCATTACAATGCTGCATTAGACAGGGCTGTAGAATTATCTTTAGTTATGAATAAGCCAATATTGGTCGTAGAATGTATGTCGATGAGGCATAAATGGGCCAATGAAAGAATTCTCTCTTTTGCAGTACAGGGAATGTTAGATAATGTTAAGATTTTTGCTAAAAACAAAATTTCATATCTACCATGGGTTGAGACACACAAAGATGCTGGAGATTCATTACTTGCAAAATTATCAAGTCATTCTTGCTTGGTTATAATAGATGACTATCCTACTTACTTGCCAAGATTGGTTATGGAAAGAGCTGCAGTATTGTGTAAAGTGAAATTGGAAGCTGCTGATTCTAATGGGATACTACCTATTGCGTGGGCCGAAAAAGAACACCTTACTGCCTATTCATTCAGAAAACATGTTCAAAGAAGTATGGCAGATGCACTGATGAATTTACCATCTAGAAGTGTTATGGAAAATGTTGCTAAGGATTTATTATTTGATGAATTGGAAATGGTATCACTTTTTGCAGCAATAGAAGTTGAATTTACACCATTAGAATGGTTGTGGAGAGTTGGCGAGGCTGGGAAAATATCAGAGCAAGCAATGGCTTCTTTGGATATAGATCACGAAGTTAAGGCAGTAAGAAATATGAAAGGTGGTCGTTTTGAAGCTAAAAAAAGAATGGAGATATTCCTCGAAATAAATCTAAGGAGATATTCGACTCACAGAAACAATACTGAAGATCCTTCAGTAAGTAAGCTTTCACCATGGTTCCACTTTGGACATATATCCACAATTGAGGTCATAGTTCAATTACTCGAAAGAAGTAATTGGACTTATGACATGACTTGTTTTGAAGATATGGGCAAAGGCACGCGTTCCGGTTGGTGGGGACTGTCAGAGAGTGAAGAATCATTCCTGGATCAAATCATAACATGGAGAGAGTTAGGATTTAACTTTGCACATTACAGAAAAGATCACAAATCAATCGATTCGATTCCAAATTGGGCTAAAAAATCCCTAAGTGAGCATGCAGATGATGATCGTAAACCGTATACATTTGAGGAAATAGAAAATGCAGATACCGATAATGAAGTTTGGAATGCAGCTCAAAGAGAACTATTGCGCTCTGGAGTAATTCATAATTATATGAGAATGGTGTGGGGTAAGAAAATTTTAGAATGGGCTCCCAATCCGAATACTGCTGCTGATTGGATGATTCGAATAAATGACAGATGGGCCCTAGATGGAAGAGATCCAAATTCCTACACTGGAATATTCTGGGTTTTGGGACGTCATGATAGGGCCTGGGGGCCTGAAAGACCAGTATTCGGAAAGGTTCGATATATGACAACTGAGAGTGCAAGAAGGAAATTAAAACTCAAAAATTACATAAGTCGCTGGGCAGAAAACGCTCCGCTACCAAAAGATATTCAGAGGTTATGAAATGCCTACAAATTACAAACATGAAACCGTTGTTAATGCTGATATAGAAACTACATTTGCTTGGTTCGAGCATGAAGGATCATTCAGAAGACTAATGCCTCCTTGGGAAGTAGCTCAAGAAGTAAGGGCTGATGATTCACTGGAAGTTGGATCTCAAAGGGTATTCAAATTTCCAGCACCTGGGGCTCCTTTCATTAATTTGACATGGATTGCAGAGCATACCGGCTACGATAAGCCAAATTATTTTGCAGATACAATGGTAAAAGGTCCCTTTTGGAAATGGGATCATGACCATTATTTGAAAGAAGAAAATGGAGTAACTACAGTTGTTGATGATGTGACATATAGCGTACCATTCGGACCATTGGGAATGTTAGTTGACAAGGTACTTGGAGGTTCTTTAGTTACAGGACGTATTTCTTCAATGTTTAGAGCAAGAGAATTTCGCCTAAAGAGGGATTTAGATAATCATGCTAAATTTCTCAATATGCCAAGAAAGAAAATATTAATCGTAGGATCTTCTGGTTTAATTGGAACTCAATTAGTAGCATTCCTAGATACAGGTGATCATGAAGTATGGAGATTAGTCAGAAGAGAATCAGATTCTAATAAAAATGAGATATCTTGGAACCCAAGTAAAGGAGAAATTAATCCTAAAGAATTGGAAGGATTCGATGTAGTGATTCATCTTGGAGGCGTGGGAATAGGTGATAAGAGATGGAGCAAAAAGAGAAAGGCTGCAATCAAAGATAGTCGAGTAAATAGTACTGAATTACTAAGTAAAACATTAGCAAGTCTTGAGAATAAACCTGATTTATTCATGATGGCAAGTGCAATCGGATATTACGGAAATCGTGGAGATGAAGAATTAGATGAAAGTAGTAGTTGCGGAGAAGAAGGATATTTCCTGACTGATGTTTGTCGCCAATGGGAAGATAGTGCAAACCCTGCCAAGGAAGCAGGAATTAGGACAGTTCATCTTAGGACTGGAATTGTAATTTCTGCAGTAGGTGGAGCACTCGGGAAGATGCTATTACCTGCTAAAATAGGCGGAGGAGGCCCAATAGGTGGCGGAAAACAGTGGATGTCTTGGATTTCAATGGACGATCAAATATATTCTATTTATCATTTGATGATGAGCGAAGGGTCATCTGGAGAATTCAATCTTACTGCACCCAATCCTGTAAGACAAAAAGAGTTTGCAAAAACCCTTGGTAGAGTTTTGAGAAGACCTGCATTTGCACCACTTCCAGGATTTATGATGAAGATTATGTTTGGAGAAATGGGAGCAAGACTCACATTAGATAGTCTAAGAGTACTTCCAAAGAATTTGCAAGAATCGGGATACGAATTTATTCATACAGATCTTCAATCAGCACTAAATGATTCCCTAGGTAAGTGGAGATAACTAAATGGCTGATGCTCATGCACATCTTTTAGGAACTAAATTTCCTAATTTTGAATCTTATGATGATGAAAATAATCTAATTTGTAATGATAATATTGAAAATAAATGGACAGTCATTTTCTTTTATCCTAAAGATGAATCTCCAGGTTGTACATTACAATCATGTTCATTCAGAGATAGATATGAGAAATTTAGTGAAGCAGGAGCTTTACTATACGGTGTTTCTTCAGATTCTGTCTCATCCCATAAGCGATTCAAGAAGAGATATAAATTACAATATCCGCTATTAAGCGATAAGGGTGGAGCATTAGCTAAAGCACTGAAATTGAAGAAGGACTTTGGCTTCTTGCGGGCAAGAGTTACATTCGTAATAGACCCGGCCGGAATTATTGCCTTTGCACACACCAGTCAACTAGGAGTAACTGGTCACGTAAATAAAGCATTGAAAGTAATAAAATCTAGAGGACTAATTGCATGAAAAATCCATTCGATACTTTAAGTGAAATGTCTGTAGACAAACCAAAAACTGTAATTGCAGTAGCTGTGATAAGTATTCTAGCCTTATCCTCATTTGCTCAATTCATAGTTTTTGATAATTCTGAAGATGCTTTTTATCCAGATAATGAAACTACAGATTTACTCTATGAATTAGAAAATACATATACAGTAGATGTAGATTTAGTCAGATCAATTGTTAGATTTGAAGCTGGAGATTTAGAAAATGAAGCAACATGGAATCTGCTTGCAAGCATAGAGTCTGATATGTTAACTCATACAGGAGATTTAGAAAATTCAAAAATGATTGATTATCATTATGGATTATTTGGAGGATCACCAAATTCAGGCCCTGCAAGCTCAGTTATTTTTTGGCAACAAGTACAAGATCCAGGATATGATACTTGGTCAGAAGCAGTTGAGACTGCATTAATGAATGTGGTAATGGCTGATGATGTGAATCTAAGTTCTGATATTACTGAAGCTATGATCGTTATGTCAACTATGCCATCTACAGAATACCCTGATTCAGATGATTTAGATAATTGGAATGTTGGAATGCCTGGTGAATGGCAAACTAGAATGGATTCAGGAGAAAATAATGCTGAAAAGATTGCAAGATTGATTGGCATAGTTTCTAGCCTTACTGAAAATAGGAATGAGACACAAAATGCATCAATTGCCCCTCTACAAGGACAAGCAATGGCCAGTTTAGCTCCATTAAGTGCGCTTCAAGAAATAGATTTGAGAACTGGAATGATGAGTATGTTCCCTGCAGAGTCAAGAGATAATCCATGGTCTGAAGCAAATATAGCATTAGTAACTTTAGCAATTGATACAAAGCCCTCAGTTCACAATATGGAATTAGATACTGAAGTTTCACCAATAATAAGTGAAATGACAGTAGGATTAGAAGAATCATTACTAGAAACCCATGGAAGTACAATTACTGTATTTGGATTTAATAGATTTGCAGAAGAACAAGCGGGTAATCTTGGTGCTGAGATTGGTATTCTTACCAGTGCATCGATTGTAATTCTTGGAATTATATTGTGGAGACAATTCAGAAGTGTAAGAGATACTAGTATTGTTATTTTCCTAACTCTATTAGCAATTGGAGCTACTTATGGAGTTGCAGGAATACTAAAACTTGAATTTAATGGTGCTATGAACAGTATACCGATATTACTTCTAGCGATAGGTGTTGATTACGGATTACACGTTGTTTTACGTTATCGTGAAGAATTAGCAAATTTAGATTCAGAAGGAAAAGAAACTATGGCTGATTTTTCTGCAGAAGCAAGGGCTAAGGCGATTAAAACTGGAACTGTGCTAACTTCTGCAGCATTAGTTGTTGCAATTTTTACAGATATGGTAGGATTCCTGAGTTTTAGATTATCAGCTCAAAATTTCTTAGTTGTATTTGGTACAGTAATCGCAGTTGGATTATTTTTCATCTACCTACTTTCAATTACTGCTCTACCAGCATTACTAACAATTCTAAAGCCTCAAAAGATTGCTATTGCAAAATCTGTTAGAATTGAAGAAAGTAAATTTTCAATTTGGTCTGGGGAGCAAGCACTCAATCCAATGACTGTCATTATCGCTGCTTTACTAATTTCTTTACCGATAGGTGCAGGAATATCCCAACTAGAAATTGGTTTTGATTTCAGAGATCAGTTAGATGAAGAAATCCCTGTTGTAGCTGATTTTCTTGTCTTGAGTGATGATTTTGCTGGCCAAAATACTGCTCCTCTTTATGTTGTAATTAATACAGAAGTATTCAGTGATACTGGAAGAGCTAGTTATCTTGAAGCAATGTCTGTTTTAGATGCTGATACTAGTATTTCTGAGCAAACGGGTGTATGGGAATTATTAGAATTAGAAGCCACTAGAGATGGTGAATTAAGAGCAATATTAGATACTTTAGATACAGATAGTCCTGAGTGGTTACAATTACAAAATTGGGTTGATGCTAATCAAGACTTGACTTTTAGATATCTAAGGGGAGATTTCAAACAAACTGTGATTAGTTTTTATGCACCATCTTTAGATTGGCAAGAAACAGTTGATTTTGTAACAGGATTAGATAATGGATTGAATGCAAATGGAGGAGAATACAAAGTATCTGGAAGAGGATTAATTCTTGCTCAAATAAGTGAAGATGTGGCAAGATCTGCTGTAGCATCCACAGGAATAGTTGCAGGAGTGATTTTACTTATGCTTGTTGCAATCAATGTTTCAAGGGAAGAAACTCCACAAAGAGGAATGCTCAAAGGATTCGTAATGTGGCTACCTCTTGCAATAGTTGTTGTATGGGTGTATGGATTAATGGGTTGGTTCGGATATCAACTAAACTCTCAAACAATAACAATAGGGGCACTTACTTTAGGATTAGGAGTAGATTATGCTGTTCACTTTGTAACAAGGATGGATGAAGAGATTGAACATAATCCAACTGCAGGAATAGTAAATTGGGTTTCTTTGACTAATGCAACTACTGGAAGGGCTATGATGGCTGCTGCACTAACTACTGCAGGAGGATTCGCAGTACTCAATCTAAGCTCATTATTGCCTTTGAGATTATTCGGACAAGCTTTTGTTATTGCGATTCTTTTAGCACTAGCTTCCAGCATTATCTTACTGCCATGTTTGATGAGTTTGTTTGGCTTACTTCCTAAGGAAGAAAGTATTGCATAATTCAATGAATAAAATTAATTTCCTTGAATGAACGCCCCAGCGTCCACCATTAAGAACACCTTTTAGTATAATTTTTCATATTGCATTTATCGAAAAATATCATATTATTCCTCCATGTCTTTCGCGATTTTCTGAAACTAATTTCTTGACAATTTCAACGACCTCAGAACTTGTTAGGTGTTCACAATTAATTATCTCAGATTGGGGGAATCTATGATCAATCTTCTCTCCAACTAATTTCGAACTCCAACCACCTTCTCCTACAGAAATAATTGGTCTATTCATTTGCCAAGCGAATGCAATTTCTGAAAGTGTCCCGGAGCCGCCGTTTACACATATTACTACATCCGAATTAGCAACTAACACATTCCGAAGAAGATCTAGTCCTGTTGGAATGATAATATCTGCAAAACCAATCGCTGGTTTAGGATCAAAGCCAGGAAGTATTGCTATTGTATCTCCATCACCTGAAAAATTACTTTTTTTAGCGCCTCTATGAGTAGATTTTTGTAAAGAACCAATCCCTCCAGTCACTATTCTGAATCCATTATCAACAAGAATTAAAGATAAATTTTCAACACGTATCAATGCAGAATCATTCAAGTTTCTGGACCCTATTATAGCAATTTGTGGTTTATATTTCATAATTAGACTCCTAAATATTGATTTTGACAAGATTTCTGAAATTATTCACTTTATCATCCATTTCTCCGATGAATTGAGTAAGCTCACTCTCTAAATCTCGCGGGAATGGAGTTTCAGTTAGTTTTTTTGTAAATAATTGTAATTCAGATATTGATTTTTCATTATATTGAAGGGAATTAAGTAGATATTCTGTTCGAATGAGATTCATAATAAGTCTAGATTCCCTTAATCTTGAATTAATTATAATAGATTGTGAATTCAAATTTTGATTAATCATTGCCCTTGTGAACATGCTCCCTAGAATATCTCCGCGAACGGAATCTATTTTTCCAAATGTATCTGGAGATTTAATTCTAGAATGCTCCAATGCTAACGGAATAGTGCAAATAAGTTCGGGGTTGGATTGTTCGATTAATTGAGACCATATGGTATCTCCTCTCCTGAACTGAATACCGCCGCATCTAGGGGCCACATTAGGCCACCATACCAAAGGAAAACGTTCTAAAATTAAGGTATTGCCACCCCGAGTTGGAATTCTTTCTAGTGTTCTCCATTCAAGATGAATCGGACGAGTAAGGCTCTTTCCTGAAAAAATTGACCATTTTTCTAAATCAATCCCATGGGCTTTTTCTAAACCTAATGGGACTTCTAAATGATCTGTTCTTTTGGTTGATAAGTCATGATGTAAATCATGAATTGATGAGTCATTTTCTTCGAAATTCCAAATCATCTTTTTTGATGGAAATCTAGAATAAAAAAAATCTATCGATTGTGTGCGAATTATATAAGAAGGGTGCAAAGGAGCATCACCTAGGATGTTACCAATACCTATAATTTTCTTATTTTTTAGCATCATATCTATTGAATTATTAATCTCTATAATATTCAAATAATTGAATAGCATATCATCATCAGTGATTAATATTGTTTCATTTTGAGAATATTCGAATAAGGCTCGATGCAATACACAACGACCAAAAGAAACACCTGACTGATTTTTTCCATCCAAAAACCAAGGGCCTAAATCTCCTTGATTAGCTTTCTGAATACCCCATTCTTGACTAATAATAACTACTTTATCCAAAGGGAAGTCAATTTCTATCAACAATTCTTCAACTTCGTTCTTTTCTAAATTATAACAACAAACTATTACAGAAATTTTCTCTAATGATTCCGAAAATGTACTCCCTAAACTAAGAAAAAATTGTTTTCCAAGTTCCTTATTTCCAATAGTTACTCCGATAGTAATATTTCTCTCTAGATTTGTTTTATTAGTAGGATTTTTTAATGGGCCAATTTCGTCTGATTTGACATTATTAAATGAGATTCGGGGAGGACTATGAGAGGAGGATTTTTTAGAAACTTCTTTTTCATTAAAGGAGGCCTTAGGATTAAGTCTAAATAAGAAATCTTCAACAAAGTGCTCTGTTTCAGATTCATCAAATCCTCCATTCCTCAAGAACTCTATGAGAAGAATTTCTAAGTTAATTTCATCAAAAACTATTTTATCAGATTTAATAGAAATATTGAGTTCGAAACGATGACTTATTATCCTTTCAATAGCAAAATTGTATACTCCAGGGACATTACTACTACGTAAATTATTTTGTTCTGAAATTTCTAATTCAAACTTTCCCTCTAAAAAAATAGAACCGTCTTGATATATGTGGAAGAGTTGCAAGTTAGTACATCCTTTTCTTCACATTCTCATAGCTTCCTCTTTTTTCGATTTTATGGAGTATGGAATCTTCATCGGGATCTTCATTAACTAAAGCTTGAGTATCTTTAGGTACACATTTTCCTCTGAAACCGCCTAGATAAGGAGTTAGATGTGCAGGATTATTGATCCTCCTATCTCTCCAAACCGCCTCCATTACATTTCTAGCATCAATAGAATTAATGTTGCAAATTCTTTCAATTTCACAAGTAAAGGTAACCTTAGAAGCAATGAATGCATTGTGCGCAAGTTTTCCGAACTCTGCTTCTAAATGAGTCATTCTGATACGAGGTATCTCAGAACTTATCCATTGAAAACAACTTAACAAAACTTTTTCATCTAAATCGTCACAACTATAAACAAGTCGATCAGGATTTCTAAACCATTCATCTGCATCTTTTTCTCTAAGGAATTCTGGAACGTATGCTAACCTCAAATTTGGAAAAGATTCTTCAAGGAAATCCATTGTACGGGGTTGAATAGTACTCTTTACGATTATTAACCCATGATATCTAAATTTGGATAACTTTTCAGCAGCAACGAAAACACTGGAAACATCTAGATTACCGTTCTCAGAGGCATCTGTTGGGACACATACCATTACAGCATCTGTATCCAAAATATCTTTCCATTCCCCTCTTCCATCAATGTCATAACCTACTGTAGGAAAGAAGTCTTTCAATGTCTTGAACGCGGCAGAACCTACAGAACCTAAACCGATTATACCAATTTTCATTTATCCACCATCAACAATTCATTCCATGCATTCCCCGCAACATCCCACCAATTTGCATATGCATCATTGTAAACATTTCTAGCCTTATGTAATTCATATGCTAGATAACTTATACGTAAACGTTCCAGAGATTTTTTAATTTCATCATCATCCATACAGAATTTGTTTTCAATTGTTTTTTGAGAAATAATTGAGACGAACTTTTCGTCACCTAGTATCTCTAGAATCCCGCCTGACCCGCCTGAAATCTCAGCCAGTTGTTTGCTAACAATTTTGCTGGCATCAAACATTGAAATATCATTATACCTAGTCGTACCTTGATGGATGTCCTCATCAGGGCTCTCTAGAACATCAATATTGCCAAAATGAGGAAATTTACTACCTTCTAATCTAGCCATTGGTTCAGATTCAACATGTTGATTTATAGGATGCCAATCAACTAAATCGGGTCTCCATTTAGAATCTGGATGTATCCATAATCCGATATGTGCAGGTCTGTCGTGAAGGCCTTGATTAATAGATGAACGATGCCAAGTAAGGCTATGCAGAAGAATTGTAGAACCTTTATTTACAGGGAGACGAACTTTTATTGAACCGTCTGGAAAGTCCTCTCTTTCTTTGGCCATGAAATCAATAGGCTCTTCACAACCTTCAAGATGACTTTTATCAATCACCTCTAAACAACCATCTTCCAAAGATACATTTTCGAGAGCCGTCCATGTAGAACAGCCAGGAATATCAACTGGCCAGAACATTGAATCTTGATGCCATGGAATTTTTTTATTCGACCCCTGGAAGGGTTTACAAATAAGATGATCATGAAGAAGTCTTGAGCCATTCCATCCCATACCATCCTGAGCAATGGAATGTAAATGTGGTGAGAAAATTAATTCTTTGAAAGTACCTCCATTAGTCCAGAGATCCCTCCATTGACTGATTTCTAATTCATATTCATTAACCGGAATACCCATTTCTTTGGCACAATCTTTCTTCAAATCCTCCCAATCAAGAATTGTTTTTTTTATAATTTGAGAATTTAGATTATTTTTGATTACGACCCATCCGTGTTTATTGTAAAAATCGATCCAACCTCTATTATCTGATTGGAATAAACGGTCATTAACTATTACATCCATTCCATCACCCTTTTTGTGCTATTCTCCAAATCTTGTCAGCTTTTTCTATATCGATAAAACCAGTAAATCCTTTTTTTGGAAACCATTTATTAAGAAAGTTATCTAGCTTCTTTATCGAATCTAAAGTTTCTTCCCCATGTCGGGTACTCGCTCTTTCATCTCTAATTATTACTCCTCCATCTTTCCAAAATCGGTTTACTCTAAGACCTTTTAAGAAAGGCCCCCAGCCCGGCTGAGAATAGTGTAATTCATGCATTCTATCAAAAACAGAGTATTCAACTTCTTCTGTAGTGAAATTATGATTGGAATACCAAGTAGATTCATTTGATTTATGATAGACATGATATTTATTATTATCAAATACTAATTTATATTCCATGAACCAATTAGATTTAACCGAAGTATCGCCAATCATTATTGGCTCGAGATATGGGAATCCATTACCCACGTCAACCCACCAATCAGTCCCATTGATATTAGCAATTAATGATATATGGCAATCTGGCTTCCCCATGGTTGATGAAATAAACCTAACATTGAACCCTAATGCACGAAGAAATTCGTGAAGAAAGGGATTTCTAACAGTACATAATCCACCCATACCGGAAAGCATATCGGATTTGATCATTTCTTTAGATGGACGAGTTCTCTCATTAGTTAACATAGTAATGTTTTGAAATGGTATATGTTCCAATATTCCTGAAACTATCATTTTCAAGAATTCTTCAGACGGTTCCGACTTTTTAACTTCAATTCTATCCAAAAAATCTTTTATTTCTTCTTTGGTAAATGAAATTTCAAACACATTCATTGACTAAAAACCTCCACCGTTTTCATTATGTGCATAGCGGAAATATGTAACAAATCAGGGTTCATCGATTCATCATCTCCATGAATCTTTGTGTGATCATCATTTGGGCCAATCGCGATATAAGGTATTTCTTTCAATAGATGAACTAAACAAGGACAGCCTTGATTACCAAATGCTTTATTCAAAGGCCTATTTCTTATTTTAGTATCTATTCCCTTCTCCTGGTTAATCTTAGTGAGTTCTGAGAAAACACTTTCCAACTTCGGATTTATATTTAGAGCTAGAATTCTATGATTACCATTTCTGTAAAAGTATCCAGTTTCTTCAAACCATAAGTCGATTGAAGGAAAATTTAGATTTGGGTATACTTGCATTGCAAATGGACTTGCTATTTCTTCCTCTCCTTGTATAACAAATACTAGATTTGCATGTTTTGCCATTTTATGACAGAGGAGAATTTTTTGGACTAAAGGAACAATATTGTCAGCGACTCCTCTGCCCTGCCATCTTCCATCTACCACTGTTAACACCCAAGGGTCAGTAGACCATTTGCTATTATCTGCAGGCTCGACATCATAGTGGCCAAAGAATCCAATTGTTGTATCATGACCAGAATCTAATCTGCAAATTAGAACGGGGCGATAAGGTGCTTCTTTATTCTCAATTATTTCTATTTCAAAACCTCTGCTTGAAAATAACGAAATAACTAAATTCTTCATTTTCTCGAGACCACTTTTCTTGCCTTCATGAGGTTCTAGAGTTATCATTTCGTTTGTAATTTTCATACATTCTTCTGTCATTTCATTATTCCAAATTTCTTCCATTTTCTCACCCTAAATTATACAATAGACCTTTCTTGTTTGTGAATTATTAAAAATATAATGTATTGGATCCCGGTTACTTTCTTTTGGAACCCAAGTCACCTTCGCACCAATATTATTGATATTAGTATTGGTTAGAACATTAAAAAAATTACTGTTACTGTCCCTGATAGCAGTCGTACCTATGATGAAACTATCATCTGATACGAGGAGGCCTCTTGTCCAACCAATTTCAACACTACATTTTGATAAATCAAATATTGAAGTTTGTTCTGAAAAGGAAAAAATTTTCCCACATATTGTAGTCCAATGTAAGACCTCATTATGAAATTGAAGATCATGGATCGGACTCGGCATCATAGTGCCTATTTGCTCCCAATTATCAACATTAATAATTCTCTGTTGCTTAAAAAAACCCAAAATCATTTCATTTTTATTATTATAAGTAATGGTTGATACATGGTGTAAATGTGGCTTTGTATTGGAATTATTAGAAACTTCAGGAGTCTTTATTCTCATGTTGGAACCGAGTAAATCAAATCTTTTAATTGACTTATCTAAGACATCAATAGTATCAATTGATTCATTTCCCGAATTAACTGCAACAAGTTTTCCGTGAACCATTTTCAAGTCATGTAAATCATTAAATCGATCATCCGTAATTATTTCAACAATCTTCCCACTATCTAATTGGACACTGACAATTACATTGGAGAATGCCATCCAAATATTTCCATTTTTTCCACGACACATTCCAGTAATTCCTTTACCTTTAACTGCAATTTCAGGAATGGGATGATTAATTTCTATTTCTTTTATCAAGTGGAATGAATTGCCATCAAACTCTAAACATGTAATTATCCCACTAGTTCTTAAAAAATCGCCACAAGAAACTACTAATTTCTTTGTAGGTGATTCAATCATAATATCCTCCCATATGTTTCTTGAGATAAGATTTACGAATTAGATTCTAAAAATCAGATGTTTGTTCTGACTCCCCAGCGTCCACCATATGTTTGGTTCAAGTGTTCAATTATTGTTCAAGTAACGGTATCGGCATTATTGAATTCAAACCAAAAGGCAAAGTGATAGATATAAATTTAAAGAATGTTCCAAAAATCAATCGAAATCCCATTAGCAACAGTGGTTAGAAAACATAGGAGCATTGTTTTTATGTTTTCTAAATAGTGTTTCCATTGATCATCTTGGGCGCGCTCTTGTAGAATTTTTCTGTAACTCATTGGTTATTTCAAGACAGGAATGTGAATGGAATATCTGCATCTGCAGTAGCTAGAATTCTTAATCAGTGTAAAATCAAAGGTAAGAGAGGTGGTAAATGGTATAGTTCAGGTACGATTAGAATAGTGAATAATATTTTTCATAAGCAAAGAGATAGTTTTCCTCAAAGTAAGAGTTGGGGCACCAGAGAATGGCATAGAATAAGTAAGAATAAAAACCCTAATAATTAGAGTAATTTTATCTAAAAATCAGATAACATTTGGGTAGTGAATACGCCATGGAGATATCTAGCAAAGATTGTTATTGCTGACTATCTACGTCGTTAAGATCTTCTAGACCGCATCTGATGAGATGTTGGCGAGTCTCTTCGAGCAATTCATTGGTAGGCAGATACAATATCATTCCATCTCTCGCTCTTGTTAGCAAAACTCGATATGCATTCCGTCTAAGTGTGAAAGCATCTTTGATATCAGAGGTATGTGCATAATTACGTGCTCTATCGTTATTCCACCCTCCTTTTTCTAAAATGAAATCATTACCCCAGCCGACTAATGTAAAATCAAGCTCTAAGCCCTGAGAATCAAATTCTGTCACTGCTAAATCCAAAGCACAACAGGAATCACTATGACTCTGATCCTCATTATACCACCTCCCATAATTCAGAGTTTTTGGCCAACTCAAGGTTTTCATCCCATAAGTTCCTAGAGATTTGTCTCTTGAAGAACAAATCATCCCATATCTCGCATCGGGAGATTTTTCATAACGATTCCAAAGATACATTTTTGCTTTTCTCAAATTGCTTGTATAGTATATTTTAAAACCCGAATTTTTTAATTGTTCATACAACTCTACAATATCCTGATAGGGAGTATCAACATGTCCAAGAACTCCATCTACCCAATGATGTAGCATTTCTCCAAAATGAGTTCTTATCGTAGTGTTAAGAGTTAACAGAGGTTCCGAATAGGATTGAATATTTCTTGTTTGTATTTGTTCAATTATCCCAGGTGGAGCATGTATATCCCAATTATCAATGCCTCCTATATTTTCAATTGCATCTACCCACTGTTGTAATCCGGATTCTTCTCCATCATGTATTTCTTGTCCAGTACCAATAAGTCCCACAACTGCCCCCCAATCAGGTATTCTATTTGCCATACCAATGAACATATCAGGCTCACTTCCCTCTACTGCTCCTTTGTGCCTTCTTTCCACTTTCTCTCTATCCCATGCTCTTTGTGCTTCATCAAAGATTATTACATGATGCAAAGGAATTCTTTTTTCACCACTTTCATGATGCTGAACATATTTTCTTACATCCTGAATAAATTGATTCGAACCTCTTCCTAATGCATTTTTTAATACAGCTACTAAGGGGCCATTACCTGAAAGAAAGATACTGGCATTAGGTGGGTTTACTTCTTGAAATACACCATTACTTCTTGGTATAATACGAATAGTGGCTAATTTAGAAAATTCTGATTCGTAGGAGAGTCTAATCCCAACCAATGTCTTCCCTGAACCAGGTACTCCAGATAGAAGAATAAGTTTTCTTCTTCCCGTTTTGTGAGAATTATTAATGATTTCTTGAGCCCTGTTATATGCTGGATCTGTATTGGCACTGGCCCTTCTTATAGATGGTAAATCTGAGTGTAAAAAATGTAATTTTGCTGCTTTAATTAGTGAAGGAAGGGGTAAATATTCGCCCTTCAAAAAATGTTCTGCATCCAGAGGAGGATAATTACTATCTTGTGTTAAAGAAGCTAGTAATTCTGGAAGTTCTTCAGGACCAGAAATATAGATTCCATCTTTTTGAATGTACGCTTCTTCTCTTCTAGTCATTACCAGAATCGCATGGACTGGATGTTGCTCCTGTTGGCAGATTGAATGATAATTCTCTAGATCTCTCTTGTAACCTATCGCTTGATCTACATCAGAAATATCCCAGTTATCTTTCCCTTTGAATTCTAAAACAACAACTACGCCATTCTCCAAGACCAATACATCTGGTCTACGACCGCCTTCCATAGGTAACTTATATTCCAGTAAAGTACCATCATCAACAATTACTCCCGCACCTTCATTTATTGTTTTCATTGTTTTTAGAACACGCTGAAGCATTGGAATTGAATCTCTCCAAGCCCTGATTTGGGATTTTCCTGCATCTGATATGAAAGATTCCAATGCTTTACGGACGAGGGTTTTGTCTTCTTCAACAAAATCCATGATTGGTCCGTGCCAACCTGCCTGCTGAGATTTATTCACTCAATCCCCTAAACAAGAGAGTTATTGAATGATTCGATTTATTAAAGTCCATCATTAGTCTGATTGTTACTCGGTCTAGTGGTAGTCAAACCTCGGACAATAAATGGCCTAACTTAGACCAGCCATCAACAAGAACGAACGACAGTTACAGATCCATCATCCATCATAATGAATTCATTCCTCTGTCAGGATTTTAGCAGATATTTTCTTAACTTTAACTACGATTCATATTTTGTGTAATTTGAAATCCTCATTTCATATTATTGTTACTGTTGAGTTTGTGATAGCATTATACGCATCAACAGGTCTGGTTTTCATATGGAGAAAATTACACAAAATGTGTTAACCGAACAAATGCTACCGATTGCCCGAATGAATGGAGAAGATTTTGAGAAAATGAAAGTCTCTGTAGACGGATATAATGCTGAAATATTTATTTCCGAGAGTTATGGATCTGATAAGATAGTAATTCTATTTAATGAATTACATCCACATTGGGGAGAAGTTTTTACAACTAAGTATTTCCTTTTTGAAACACCTGGAGAAATGAGTTGGGGACACAGTGGAGAAGTAATGAAGATATTAGTTATTTGAATAGATATATCATCCCACAATTTCTAACCTTGTTGGCTTCAACAGACTTAGTTGTTGACATCAACAGGAGGAAAAATCAACCTGTTGACGTCAATACCTACTCTTCTTCATCTTGAGAAATACCATATAATCTGATATGCCAACATGGTTCACCATCATGGGTACTGAAATTCAGAGGATTACTTCTAATATCCCATCTTTTCTCCATGATTTCTTGATTTACTAATTCAATTAGACCTATCTGCTGGTTGATTGTTTGCAATGAATTAGAATGGAATATCCTAGTTT
>Ga0209709_10000259_pt1 | contig 51136 bp, 43 predicted proteins | sample ArcticOcean_MG_C_2_FD_187435 | JGI IMG/M metagenome (GOLD analysis project Ga0209709, IMG submission 187435) | Marine microbial communities from western Arctic Ocean - ArcticOcean_MG_CB4_136 (SPAdes) (version 2) | ecosystem: Environmental > Aquatic > Marine > Oceanic | place: Arctic Ocean... | reverse complement strand
GACATATTTTTTTGAATATTCAACTATTATTTCTGTTAGTTTTTTCATGGATGCAATTTACAAAATTTAGTATTTACAAATGCCATTTATTATCTAGCGTTAGCTATATTTATATTATTAGGTCAACAAATTTCAAAAAGACTGTTTGAACCAATAAAACATACAAATGCAGTGTACTACAGAGGGGGTAGCGCACATTCAGATTATAGCTGGGGAGCAGATATGTAGAACCCATACAGCACTTAACACACATCATAATATGAACAAATTAATTAGAACCATAGAATTATTAAATGAAAAATCTGTTGTTTTTGGAATTGATAATACAAGATCTAATTTATGGGTTCTAATGCATTTTAAGGATTTAAAAATCAAATCAAAAAATATATATTATCAAATCAATAATGGTGTTCATCAAAGAAAAAATACAATATATCCAAAAAGGTGGCTTAGAAAGGGTTTTAGAAATACAGCAGAGCTATTAGAATACATTAATAAAAAATCTTATGACATTCATTATTTAGAAATTGAGTTTGAAAATGGGTGGAGATTAAAAGATCAATCTAATGCTTGGATGGTTTTTGAGACCAATAAAAAAGCAGAAAGAGATACTATAATTGATAAAATGTTAATGATTGCAGGGCTTAATGCATTTGACACAGATACATTAAAGTTAAGGGAGGTCTACTTATTTCAAATATTGGGAGGTTTGAGCAAAATTGATTGAAATGTTGAAAACTTTTTTTTTGGCGTTAGCTATATGTATGCTTTTTATTTTCACCAAATGGCCTTTTGGCTCTTGATTATTAAAAAAAAAATGATTAACTTCTTGTTATAGATGTTACTCTTTTATAGGAGGATATGTTATTTTAAGCTACAATAGCATTTTCATTTATTTCATCAATAATTTTTATAACTTTCACTAAGTCAGCATCATCATCAAAAACTCCATCAATTCCTTGATCATTTAAGTCAGTAAAAGGTGATTGAAACAACATAGCTTTGTCTATTGTACCATTTTTGGATAAATAGGATATAATTGTATTAATAAAAGTCATTTGATCAGCTCTTAATTCACCTACCTGTAAGAAATCAGCAAAGGCCTCATTTAAAACAGTTTGATCAACACCTGTTATGCTTCTAATAAAAGCTCCTAAAGGCTTTTCACCATATTGCTGAACAAACTGTTCTTTTGTTCCTGCCACACTCTCAGTAAAGAGCATATTTTCAACAGCATTAAGTTCATCTTTTGTTACTGCTATATTATTTCTGAGTTTTTGAATTGTTAGGTGGTCTTTGTTCTTTCTGATATAGCTCTCTACTCTATCTTTATAAGATTGAAGGCTTTCATAGGAAGTATTTACATGACCTCTTGTTTTGATTCCATCATAATCCAATTCATCTTCAAAATGAGTGTAGATAGGTTCTTGTTTTTGAGTATCTAAGTATTTTATCAAATCTCTTAAAGCAGATCTTAATGAATCTAATTTTTTGACATTGATAGTTTTCCAATAATGATCTGTTTGAACTTCTTTTATTAAAGGTATATGCATAGATACCTGAGGAATATTGTCTTTTTTCTGCAATGAAGCTGCAGTTCTAAAAATCTTACTCATATATTTACCTGTACTATCTGACCCACTTAATAGCAGTATTTGATAAATTAGAATAAGCATATCAAATCTTCTGGCTAATTCATCATCATCTCTAGAGGCTGGTTGTAAGTGAGAAAGATGTGAGTTTATATCTTGTACATCACTTTTGGATAGATTCAGCCACTTGTTTTTATTACTAAATTCCTTTACATATCTAAGTTCTTTCCTGACTACAAATCTAGTTTCATCTAAATTCTGAATAGTTTTATGAAGCTCATCCAAGTAAGTGTCTCTGACATGAACTTCATCTGTAGATTTTTCTGGTAAATCTGAAATAAGCTGTGCTACCTTTAACTTAGCTTCAAAAATTTGTTGCAGTAAAGGCTTCATGTTTTTGGTAGCAGCACCATCAGGAAATTCATCAAAAAATTCAAAGTTTTGACAATAGTCAAAAATCATAAACTCTTTTTTATCCTCACCAGGACCAAATAAATCCGGACATAGTCTTGTTCCCCTGCCAATCATCTGCCAAAATTTAGAGGAGCTTTTCACCATTTTAAAGAACACTAAATTTACTACTCTTGGTGCATCTACTCCAGTATCCATCATATCTACAGAAACTGCAATTTGTGGGTCTTGTTCTTCAAAAGGATCTGTAAATTTTTCTAGCAAATCTTGTGCTTTAGTTTCATAATTATCAATCACTCTTAAAAAGTGGCCTGAATATTCTGGATAGTTTTTATTAAACCTTTCTTCTATAAACACAGCATGCCTGTGATTTTTAGCAAAAATTATGGTCTTCCCTAGTTTATCTCCACCACTTACTTTAATCCCATCTTTCATCAAATGCTCTAGTACCTTATCAACTGTGTCTGTATTTAATACCCAATCATTCAAAGCACCACTTCCAATACTATCTGGAACTTCCCCACTTGTAGGGTCTCCATATTCTTCTTCATACTCCTGTTTTTCTATTTCTGAAAGCTCAGCATACTTTATTCCCTCTCTGGGGAATTTTAATGGAACACTTATAGATTTTGGTGGTACTAAGAATCCTTCATTTACAGCAGTGTTTAGCTCATAAGCAAAAGTTGGATCATCATCTTCAATACCAAAGAGACTGTAGGTATTACGGTCTATATCTTTTTTAGGAGTGGCTGTAAGTCCTATGAGCATGGCATCAAAATAATCAAAGATGGCCTTGTATTTACTGTAAATAGAACGGTGTGCTTCATCAATGATGATAAGATCAAAATGACCCACACCATAAAACCTTTCATCTTTAGTTCTTAGCTTATCAATTTTATTTATGATGGTTGGATAAGTAGAGAAAACTAATCTTGTACTACTGTCTTCTTTTTCTTTTGTTAGATCAATAGATGAAAGATGTTCTAAGTGCTCTTTAAATGCATTTTTAGCCTGTGTTACCAGTGCATTTCTATCTGCTAAAAACAAGACCCTTTTAGCCCAATTACATTTAGTAAGCATATCCACAATAGCAGCAGCAGTTCTTGTCTTACCACTTCCTGTGGCCATCACAAGTAAGCTCTCTCTTTTGGTCCCAACATACCTGCCTTCATGTGTTTGTCCAAGGTTTTCTGCAACTCTTTTAATAGCTTCTAATTGATATGCTCTACCTGCTATATTTTTATCAACCTTAAAAGTTCTTAAATCCTTTCTGGTGGTTCTTCTATCAATTTGCAATTGAAGTTCATCTTTGGTGTAAAAGCCAGATATTTCTCTTTCAGTATAGAAAAGATCATCCCATATAAAAGTCTCAAATCCATTGGTGTAAAATATTATGGGTCTTTGTCCAGTCATTTGCTCCAAACAATCAGCGTAAAGAACAGCCTGTTGCTTTCCTTTTTTAGCGTTTGCCATGGTCTTTTTAGCCTCCACAACAGCTAGTGGGTTTCCATCATCCCCCCAAAGTACATAATCTACATATCCTACCCCTGAGGGGTTTGTACTTACAGGCATTCCCTTGACTTCATACTCTAATTCTCTTCCCTCAGTGAGTTTATTCCATCCAGCTTCTTTTAACAAAACATCTATGTAGAGTTTTCTAGTGACTGACTCAGGAATAAGTTGTGGAATATGTTTGACTTTAGCTTCTCTTGACTCAGCTCTTTTTGCTAATTTTTTTCCTTTTAATTCAAGTTCTTTTCTAAGACTTTCTAATTCTTCTTTTTGAGTTTCTAAAGTCTCTCTTTTAATCTGGTCTTTTTTGAACTGTGCTTCAAATTTCTGTACTTGAAGTTCAAGCTCTTTTTGTGTTTCATTGACCCTTGTCCCTGTTGGAATTAAAGACTCATCAAACTCAGGTATTTGTATTTCATCAGTGCTGTATGAGATGGCTAATTGACTGCAGAATTGAAATAATATTTTAACACAGGTGTTTGCCTTTTCAATGTCTGTAATTTCTCCATGGGCAGCTTCATTTCCTAGCTTTTGCAGAAGGTGCAATTCTCTTCTTAAGGATTTTTCTGTGACTATTTTTAAGCTTTTTGTTTGAAGAAGGTTTTGTACAGTTTTTCTTTTGTCATAATCCTCAAAGAGCCTTTCATCATTTTCATACATCCAACGGATTCCCTTTTCTAAAGCAGCTCTGGCATTGACAAGACTAGAGCGTGCCTTGATATTGGCCATATCCTCTGCTTCCTTTGCAATTTCAAAGATTTGAGGCCATTCTTTATGTAGGAATTGGAAGTTGGACATATTAGCTGGTTAACTCCCCTTTAAATGCCCTTTGTAAAAGGCTGTTAAACAAATCTTCTGCCCCAGCTAAACTAGCCTGGGCTTGTGCTTTTTGTGCTTCTATAGCTTGTACTCTTTCTGCAAATTGGTTTTGTAAATCAATTTCTGGCAGATTAACTTTAAGCTTTGTGATGTGTTCAATTTTAATACCTTTCACAGTAGCACCTGATGAAACAGAGTCAAAATAATTTTCCTTACTCTTAAAAAGGTATAACAAATACGTTATGTTTATTTCACCTATAAGTTGTATTGCTTTCAAGTCTTGGTTTATAGCAACATCCATTTCACATATTGCTGCTCTTCCTACAGCCATTCTAGTTGCAACAATTAAACTCCCATTTGGAATAACTCTTGTAGCGCTATTATCAACACCAGCTTGAGTTATAAAGTCCTGGGTTTTATTTAATCTGTCAGACTTCAAATCTTTAACACTAGCCCATGGTATGCTACCGTTCCAATATTGCTCATTATCTTTACTTGGTGTACCACCACCAACTGTTTTAATAACTTTTCCTAACTCGGTTAAACTTCCTGTTTCATCCCCAAACATATCCAGAAACAAACTCTGGGTGAGCTCATCATACTTTTCAATGAGTGCTTTTGTTTTTTGCCTGTAGGCATCTGCTGCATCTAAAATTGCTGCTATCTTTTTTTGCTGGTCTAGAGGTGGGAGTGGGATTTTTAGTTTTTTAAGGTTTTTTACAGAGAGTTGTTTAAGAGCACTTCCTGTTATTAAAGCTGGTATTTGCCTTGTCACGAATTTAGAATTGAAAGTGTGGAGTAAATATTCAGGATGCCAACCTTCATTACATCTTAGCAAAACTAATTGTGAATTGATGTTAGAGTCATCATGTCTTTCAGGTACTAATGCAACTTTACCAATATTTCCTCTAGTGGTAATTAGAACATCTTTTGGCTTTACGTGTCCTTTCTTTAATTCAGAATGTTTCTCTGGAGATATGAAGTACATATTTTTATCAGATATGGATTTATTCTCAAAATTATTTCCTCTTATAAAAGGGATTCCTTCAGAAATAAACTCTTCACTTCTTGGGTATTTAGCTGAATAATTACCATCAGCTATCTTAAGATTAGAATCACCTATTGCTACTGTATTCATCCCAACATCTCTTTTAAAGCAGTCAACGCTTGATTTCTTTCTTGATCTAATGTTTCAATATCCTTTATAATCTCTGTTGGAGCAGCATATTCTATCTCTTCATAGACTATTTCCTTATATCTATTTATAGACAGGTCCCAGTCATTGTCTTTAATTTCATTAAAAGGCACTAAGAAACTTTTATCTGTTCTAGCTCTGGCAGACTCATCTGCTAGGTTGTGATACCTATTCAGTAAATCAGGAATATCATTGTCCTTAATTTCATTACGCTTGTCATCTAAACTATAGCCATCAGCTTCCATATCATAGAACCAAACAGTATCTGTACCACCTGTGCCTGTCTTAGTAAAGAAGAGCACTGCAGTACTTACCCCAGCATAGGGTTTAAACACTCCACTTGGCATAGAAATAACAGCATCAAGCTTGTGTTTTTCAATAAGCTCTTGACGTATTTGCTTATGAGCATTAGAGCTTCCAAAAAGCACCCCATCTGGTACAATTACAGCAGCTCTACCACCTGTTTTCATCATGCGTAGCATTAGTCCTAAAAAGAGCAGTTCTGTCTTCTTGGATTTGACTGTTTTAAGAATAGAATTCTCTACAGCATCATAGTCCAAACTCCCTTTAAAAGGAGGATTGGCTAAGATTAAAGAATATTGGTTTCTAATGTATCCAGCACTTTCACTCAGTGCATCATTTTTTATAAGATTTGGGTTTTCTATACCATGGAGTTGCAAGTTCATAGCTCCAATACGGATCATGGTATCATCTATCTCAACCCCATTAAACATTTCATTGTTAAAATGGTCTCTAAATGATTTGTCTAAAAATAAATCTTGGTGGTTGTCTCTAAAATATTCACCAGCAGCCACTAAAAAACCAGCGGTTCCAGTAGAAGGGTCACATATAACATCATCCTTTTTAGGTTGTGTCATATATATCATCATCTTAATAATATGTCTTGGTGTTCTAAACTGTCCATTGGTTCCAGCTGTAGCCGTTTTAGACAACATGTATTCATACAGATCTCCTTTGGTATCCCTGTCATTCATGTTGATCTTATCAATAAGCTGTACCACTTGATCCAGCAGTCTTGGAGTAGCAATAATAAAAGTAGCCTTACTCATAAACTCAGCAAAAACACCAGCAGCATCTCCCACTTGTTTCATATGATCAAAGACGGTCATGTCTTCAATTACAGGTTTTGTAAACACTTCATACATGGACTCAGGATCTTTGTTCTTAAAGGAACTCCACCTAAGTTCTTTTTGAGCTGTTGTGAAAATGATATTTTGGATAGGAATACCAACAGTATTAGCCTTTTTCTCTTCTAAAAGCTGACGTTCATCTAACCTTCTTATAAAAAGGAGATAGGTAAATTGCTCTATGACAGATAAAGGATTAGAAATTCCACCTGTCCAAAAGGCTTCCCAGATTTTATCTACTTGTGATTTTAATTCTCCTGTGATCATGAATAAATTTTGAATATGTAAATTATAAAAAAGATTTAAGAATAGAGTTAAAATTAACTGCCTATTTACTGCCAGTAAAGTGCCAGTGAATGCTTTTTTTAACTAAATTTATACTAATGTATAAGGCACAAAAAAAAGGCTTACATCTCTGTAAACCTTTTTGCTCCTCCTCAAAGACTCGAACTTTGGACCCTCTGATTAACAGTCAGATGCTCTAACCAACTGAGCTAAGGAGGAATGTCAATAAATAATGAGCGCAAATATATATATTATTTTTTAATCTTTTAAAATAATATGCTAATTAAATATAGCTTTAAAAATATCGTTACCGTTAGCGAATACAACTAATGTAATTAAAATTAAAAAACCGATCGTTTGTGCGTACTCCATAAACTTGTCTGACGGCTTTTTGCCAGTAATCATTTCATATAGTAAAAACATTACATGACCTCCGTCTAGTGCTGGTATTGGCAGTAAGTTCAATACTCCTAGCATAATAGAAAGGAAGGCTGTTATAGACCAAAAACTTGACCAACTCCAATATGAAGGAAAAATATTGCCAATCGCTATAAACCCTCCCAGACCTTTGTAAGCCCCTGTTTCAGGACTGAATATAGCTTTAAATTGATCTAAATAACTTCCAACTTGTGAAGTGAATCTTTTAGATCCTACCGAAAAACTTTCCTCTATATCATAAGTATTTGTAACTAGTTCTATATAATTATAATCAATTAAATCTTTATTTGTGGACCCAAAGATAATACCTAATGCTCCGTCCTGATTGACATTTAATGTTTTTGACATTGGCATTTCATCTCTTAAAATACTAACCTCAATAGTCTGATTTTTGTTATTTTCAAGAATTTCCGTGATCTGATCTCGATAGGGTATCTCAATCCCATTAATTGATTCAATAACATCCCCTTGAAGTAAATTAAAATTTTTATTCAAAGATTCTTCAGTTACTTCTTTAATTATTAATGGTCTTCTAAATTCAAATAAGCTTCTGTCTTTACTGGTGCTTAACTGCCCTAGAAAGTCTACAGGCATGTTTATATCAATTATTTCCCCGTCTCTCTCAATTTCATATTTTTTTGCTGTTATAATAGAATTTCTTAAATCAGAGTAAGTAGCAAATTCTTCATTGTTTGTTGATATAATTTTATCTCCAGTTTTAAATCCAGCTTCTGTTAAAATTGGATTAGTAATTAAATACCCTCCTTTTACACTTTCATTAGTTATAAATGCATCACCATATGAATAAGCTAATCCTATATAAATTACCAATGCTAAAATAAAATTAACTGTTACTCCGCCTAACATTATAATCAATCTCTGCCAGGAAGGTTTTGATCTAAATTCCCAAGGCTGAGGCGGTTTTGACATTTGCTCGGTATCCATACTTTCGTCAATCATACCAGAAATTTTTACATAACCCCCTAGTGGTAAAACACCAATTCCATATTCAGTGTCTCCAACTTTCTTTTTAAACAATGAAAATGGCCAATCAAAAAACAGATAAAATTTTTCGACTTTTGTTTTAAATAATTTAGCAGGAATGAAGTGGCCCAACTCATGTAAAACAACTAATATGGATAAGCTCAACAATAACTGTGAAACTTTAATAATTATATCTATCATTTTTTAATTTAGTATTTTTCAAGAGGCTAAAATAAGCGAATCTTAGCAAAAAAAAAGACTTTAATTTAATTTATAATTAAAGATTTATAAATAATCCCAGAACCAGAATAAAACTTAAAAAAATACTGCCCTTGACTTAAACTCCCTAACTGTATATTTTTTGAATAATTAAAAGTAGAAACTAATTGTCCATTAATATTAAATAACTCAATATTAGAGATTTTCAAACCATAAGGTTTATTGATTTGTATATTAGAGCTCGTTGGGTTTGGGTATATGGTTAATTCCTCATTAATTACAGGAATATCTGAACTTAAAAGAACAAAATTGTCTTTTGAAACTACATCATAATTTGGATTAATTTCAACAGATGAAACATTAAACCCTACATCATTTATAAAGACTTGATTATTATAATTGTGATCTAAAACTAAATCTAAAACCTCGCCTGAATCTCCCAATACTCTTATTGTAATTAACCCCTCAAAAAAATCAACTGATTCATGACTTGATGATTGACTTAAAATTATTTGTAATTCATTGGATGGCTGTCCCCATTCTGCCACATAACTTGGATACCCTTCATTGAATAACCAATCATTAAAGAATTCTGTTAAATCCATTTCAGTAGTTTCTTCAACAGAAGAAATAAACTCTAAAGATGTCGCATAACCGTATGCGAATTCAGGCGTTGACAAATAATTCTGTAAACTTTCAAAAAATAAATCATCCCCTAGTTTTGTTCTAAGCATATGTAAAACCATTGACCCTTTATTATAGGACAATCTTCCACTAAAAATTCTACCTACAGATAATGTGTCTTGAGCGGGGACATAAACAGAGCCGTATGTCTGGCTTGTTATAGAATTAACTTTCTGCTGTTTCCAAGAATTAAAGGAATCTCCTCCATCTAAGTGCTCTATTACTAATCCTGACAAGTAAGTCGCAAAGCCTTCATTAAGCCAGATATCTTGCCAACTAGCACAGGTTATTTTATTGCCGAACCATTGGTGAGCAAGCTCATGGGCAATTAATCCTCTACTAAAGCCTCCCATAAATGAAACTGTTGTGTGTTCCATACCTCCTCCCCAACCAAATTGAGCGTGTCCATATTTTTCATCTGAAAATGGATATTCTTCAAATTTTTCAGAGAAGAAATCCATGATGTCAACAGTAACTAAAGTTTCTAATAGAGCTGAAGCTAAATCTTCTGGATAAACATAATTGACTATTTCAAATGGATTTCCATTATTACTAACCTCATGAGAAAACACTTCATAATTAGTTACGGCTATAGCTATTAAATATGCAGGTATTGGATAGCTATGTTTGAAATGAGTTGTTTTTTGATTTTCATTAATATTCTGACTAAGTTCTATCCCATTAGAAACTGCAATATATTCTTCATTGTCTGGATTATAAACAGGTGTGGTTATAAAAACATCAATAGAGTCGATTTTATCATTTAAGTCTTGCTTACATGGCCACCATCCTTTTGCGCCATAGGGCTCTGAAAGTGTCCAAACTATAGGGTCTCCATCATGATTTGACTGCTCAAAAGACCCAAAACCAGAACTAACTGGGTTCCCAGAATAAGAAATACTGATTGAGTCTAATACTCCCTCGGCCAGAGTACTCTGCAGATCAATTATTAGCTCATCATTAGAATTTTGACTAAAACTTAAACTGTTATTTGTGCTCAAGTGAACTACACTTTCAACTTCCATATTATCAGACAGATCGAAAGTTATTTGATCCAAGTCATCTAGAGCTAGAAAATATGAAGTAATCGTGCCGTTAATAAATGCCTCCTGAGGATTTAAATTAAGCTCTAATTTGTGATATTTTAAATCATAGTTGATGGTATTCAAATTGATTTTTTGTGAAAGAATTTTTGTTGCAAATTCTGATTCAGCTATGGGTAAGTTATCAATTTCATTCTGAGAGAAAAAAATTAAAGGACAAAATATGGTAAAGATTTGAAGTAGCTTCATTAAAAATTGTTTGAATATCAATCTAAAATACTAATTAAATGCTAATTGTATTGTATTTTTGTACTCACATTTATTTTAAACTAAATGAGTAATTTTTTTTCAAATTATAAGTGGATTGGACTTTCAATAATAGTTTGGGGAATAATTTCAATTTGTCTTTTCTATAACATTCTAAAACCAATTGAAAGGCTTCCTGTTTACCAGCCCGCTAGTGTCAATAGCGAACTAGTTGATAGTACTATTGCCCATAAGATAAATTATCATAAAATTTCTGATTTTAGCCTTACTAATCAAAATGGAGAAACGGTCACTCAGAAAAACTATGATAACAAAATATATGTTGCAGATTTCTTTTTTACAACTTGTCAATCTATCTGCCCTATAATGACAAAAAATATGAAAGACCTCCAAGATAGATTAATTCAGGATTCAGCAGTTTTATTGTTATCTCATACTGTTTTTCCTGAAATTGATTCTGTAGAAGTGTTGAAGAAATATGCAATTGAGAATAACGTTATTGATTCTAAATGGAATTTAGTTACTGGAGATAAAAAAGAAATATATGATTTAGCTAGGAAATCTTACCTGGCTACAAAAGATAGTAACTTGGGGGATTATGATATGATTCACACTGAAAATTTTGTTTTAATTGATAAAAAAAAACAAATACGTGGTTTTTATGATGGTACTGATAAAGATGAGATTAACAGACTCATAAACGATATAAAAATATTAAAAAAATCAGATTAAAAAGTTCCTGTTTTTTTTAGTACTTTTCATAACTTAATATCATTCTAAATAACAAATGTATACAGTTGCTGACTTAAATAAAGGAGATACTGCAATAATTAAAGATGTTTCATCTATTGATATCCCAATAAAATTATTAGAAATGGGGTGCCTTCCTGGAAATGAAGTAAAAGTAATTCAACAAGCTCCATTTTCTGGACCTATATATATAAATATTGAAGGTACCCATCTAGCTATAAGGTCAAAAACTGCCAGATTAATAATTGTTGATAAAATCAAAGATGAGTAAGCAAATAAAAGTTTCTCTTATTGGTAATCCAAATACTGGAAAAACCTCTTTGTTTAACACTCTTACTGGGCTAAATCAAAAGGTAGGTAATTACCCTGGCATTACTGTTGAAAAAAAAGAGGGTATATGCAAATTAGAAAGGGGTATAAAAGCACATATTCTAGACCTTCCTGGAACCTACAGTTTAAATGCATCTTCAATTGATGAAAATTTAGTTATAGAGTTACTTTTAAATAAAAATGATAAAGATTTTCCTGATGTTGCTGTAATCGTAAGTGATGTTGAGAACTTAAAAAGAAACTTAGTTTTATTTACTCAAATAAAGGATTTAAAAATACCCACAATATTAGCTATTAACATGGCTGATAGAATGAAATATAAAGGTATTTCATTAGACATTCCGATATTAGAGAAAGAGCTTGATACAAAAATAATTTTAACAAGCAGGGATGGAAGTTTAGGAATTAATGAGTTAAAAGATTGTATTGTTAATTTTAAGCAAATCTCCACTAAACCTTCAATTGATTTAAGCTTAATTGACGAAGCTTATTTTAATAGCTTATCCTCGACTTTTCCAAATCAAGATTTGTATAAATTATGGGTTGTTATAAGCCAAGATGCCAACTTTGGCAAAATGGACAGAAACTCTTTAGATATTTTAGATTTTAAAACTAAATCGATTTCTGAGTTAAAAAGGTTACAGCAAAAAGAAACTATAAAAAGATATCAGCTTATTAATAGTGCTCTTAAGTTGGGGCAAATTATTGACAGCTCTAAGGCTGTTGGTTATAGAGCAGTTCTAGATAGAATATTAACTCATAAAACATATGGGTATTTAATATTTTTTATGATTCTACTTACAATTTTTCAAGTAATTTATGACTGGTCTTCAATTCCAATGAATTTAATTGATACTGCATTTGCAGATCTAGCTAGCTATACTAAGGAGATTCTTCCGGCTGGTGTAATGACTAATCTAATTGCAGAAGGAATAATTGCTGGAATTGGTGGTATTGTAATATTCATTCCTCAAATAGCTTTTCTCTTTGTTTTTATATCAATTTTAGAGGAAACAGGGTACATGAGTAGGGTGGTTTTTTTAATGGATAGAATAATGAGAAAATATGGTTTAAGTGGAAAAAGTGTGGTTCCGTTAATTTCAGGAACAGCATGTGCAATTCCTGCTATAATGGCAACTAGAAATATTGAAAATTGGAAAGAAAGACTAATTACAATTCTAGTAACACCATTTACTACTTGCTCAGCACGTTTGCCTGTTTATTTAATAATTATAGCCTTAGTGATTCCTCATGGTAGCTTTCTTGGAATAAGCTATCAAGCGCTTACCTTAATGATGCTTTACATGCTTGGGTTTGGTATGGCAATATTCTCTGCATATATTTTAAATAAAATTTTAAAAACAAATACAAAATCATTTTTAGTTATTGAAATGCCTAATTATAAAGTGCCTATACTAAGAGATGTTTTAATTACGGTGTTTGAAAAAACTAAATCATTTGTATTAGAAGCGGGAAAAATTATATTAGCTATATCTATAATTTTATGGGTATTAGCATCTTATGGTCCAGGAGAAACCTTTAATAATGCCGAAAGTATTATAACTGAAAAATATGAAGGTTTTGAGAATATCAATCTTGAATCAAAAATTGCTTCTCATAAACTTGAACATTCATATATAGGCATTATTGGTAAAAGCATAGAGCCGGTAATTAAGCCTTTAGGCTATGACTGGAAAATAGGAATAGGGTTAATTACTTCTTTTGCAGCAAGAGAAGTTTTTGTTGGTACTTTAGCTACAATTTATAGCGTTGGTAATACTGATGATGTAGAAAACACCATTAAAGAATCCATGTCTTCAGAGGTGTATAGTGATGGCTCTAAAGTGTTTACATTAGCTTCTGGGATATCACTTCTGCTGTTTTATGCATTTGCTATGCAGTGCATGAGCACTTTAGCTGTTGTGAAAAAAGAAACTAATAGTTGGAAATGGCCATTACTTCAATTGATAATTATGACTCTTATAGCTTATGTCGTTGCATTTATTTCATTTCAAATATTAAATTAAATGAACATTATTCAAGAAATATTAGTCGGAATAACTTTATTAATATCTGTAATATATATAATTAGGAAGTATGGTATTATTGGAAGTAAGAAAAATAAATGCAATGATGATAATAATTGTGGCTGTAATTAGTGGTTTAGCCTAGGGAAACATCTAAACACATCATTATTATAAAACCCCCAATAAACCCAAGGGTAGCAATATCTGTGTACTTGTCTCTTTGAGTCTCGGGAATAACCTCTTCAATTACTACAAAAATCATAGCTCCTGCTGCAAAAGCTAAAGCGTATGGAAGAATTGGTATAAATACAGTTACAGCGAGAGCTCCAATAACTGCTGCTATTGGCTCAACGATTGCTGACATTTGTCCGTACCAGAAGCTTTTAAATTTACTAGCGCCATTTCTTCTCATAGGCATAGCAACCGCTAAACCTTCTGGGAAATTTTGTATAGCAATCCCTATAGCAAGAGCTACTGCTCCTCCAATAGAAGCTTCAGGAATCCCTGCAGCCACACCTCCAAATAAGACTCCAACAGCTAACCCTTCTGGAATGTTATGCAAAGTAATTGCTAATACTAAAAGCGTAGTTCTATGCCATGGTGTATCAGGTCCTTCTTTTTCATTATCGCTAAAATTAATATGTAAATGAGGTAGAATTTTATCTAACCCAAATATAAATAATGCTCCCAATCCAAATCCTAGAGCAGCAGGGATTACCGATCCATCACTCATTTCGATTGCTGGAGCTAACAAGCTCCAAAAACTAGCAGCTACCATAACACCCCCTGTAAAACCTAACATTCCGTCTAATAAAGCTCTATTCATTCCGTTAAAAACAAATACTAATGAAGCGCCTATAGCGGTAAGTCCCCAAGTAAATAAAGATGCATATAATGCTGCTAATACTGGATCTATCGATTCAAAATAACTAACTATACTTGCAAATAACCCCTCCATAAATATTATTTTACGCAAATATAAAAAATAAAATAATTTTGCTTCGTATCTTTGTAGCTTAATCTTATAAAACACACATATGTATCCTCCAGAATTAGTTAAACCAATGAAAGAGCAATTAACAGTTAATGGTTTTGATGAGTTAACATCTGAAAATGAAGTTGATAACTTAATAAAGAAAAAAGGAACAACATTAATTGTAGTTAACTCTGTGTGCGGATGTGCAGCGGCTAATGCTAGACCAGGTGTAATTGCAAGCTTAACCAATAGTAAGACTCCCGCCAATTTAGGAACTGTATTTGCAGGGGTTGATAGAGAGGCTACAGATAAAGCTAGATATCATATGGCTCCTTTTCCACCAAGCTCTCCTTGTGTGGCATTATTTAAAGACGGAGAATTAGTTCATATGCTAGAGAGACATCATATTGAAGGAAGGCCTGCAGAGTTAATCTCTGAAAATTTACAGGATGCTTTTAACGAGTACTGTTAATTGTAGAAAAGTTTATCTAAAGTTATTTTCTGATTTAATTTATTTAGGTTTATAACCTTAACTTTTTGGATCTCATTAGCTCTACCGTAATTCTTATAAACCGTGTATTTTAAAAATGTAGGATTAATATCTGATTCTATACTAAAGTTATCAATGTTGATAAGCCATTCTCCTTTTTGAGAGTCATCTATTATAAACTCCTCGGTGTTATAACCAAATTTTATTTCATCAACTAGCTGGTCTTTATTTTCAAATTTAGTGTGAGACCAGTTAAAGAACTTTTTTGAAGGGCTAACAAATTGAACATTAAATTCAATGTTTGAATCGCTCCAGTCAAAGACAACTCTATAATCATAACCAAAATCTTGTGGTTGAATAGAGGTTTTGGGCTTACCTTTTTTATTTAGATCGATATTTGGTAATATTTTTTTCAAAATATCAATGGGAAAGTTTTTAAAATCAAATCCATCACGGTTAGTTGTATATAGATGGTATGCTTCATTCGCAATTGTTTTTTGAAGCCCTAAAACTTCTACCTCATCAATAGAGTTTAGTAGAATTTTTTTGTAGATTTCAGCAGCTAATACATACTTCTTGTTTTTTGCATAAATGAGCGCTAAGTCCCTATAGGATTGTTCATGAGTTGGTCTTATTTTAAACAAATGCTCATATATGAGTTCAGCATCATTATTTCTGCCAATTGTTTCCATTTTGTATGCCAAAGCTTTTAAAGCCTTTGGGTTACTTTTAGCAGACAAAACAGCATTCGTTAAAATAGAAAAAGCAAAATCCTTATTCCACCTTTTGAAGTAATCGTAACTGTCAAAATAATAAGGAATAGATTTAAACCCTAGGTTAGATGTTTGACTTAAATATATCTCTTTCGCATTCTCTAATGAAGAAGCTAGCTCAAGCTCTTTAATATATGTAGAGTTGTTTTCTGAGCTAATCATGTTTAGCTCTTCCGAATAGTCATTTCCTTTTATTAATGCCGAGTCTAGAATCTGTGAAGATCCTTTATAAAGATTGTTCATTTTAATTACAAAAACGCCACCTCTTCCAATACTACCGTATCTGTTAGTTGCGCCATATGACTTTAAAATTGTAATACTTTCAATTTGCTGCGGATTAACAAAATTTGGAAAATCTTCAAATATTAATCCGTCAATATCATAGATAGCATAAGCTGGAGTGTTCATTGATCCAGTACCTCCTCTTATTGTAATTCTGGGTGTAGTAATTCCCTCTACTTTAACTCCCGCAAATTTACCCCTAATTACATCTGCTAAGGTAGCTGCTCCTGGTGAAATATCTTTTTTGGTAATTGTTGAGTTTGAAAAGCCAACAGCATCAACATTTTTTTTACCATAACCAGTATCAACCTCATTATCTTCATTTTTTGATGAAGATAAAACCACTTCATCTAGAATTTGAGCTTCTGTTTTTAACAAAATATATAAATCATTAAAATCAACTACTACAGCCTGTTTTTCAGTCATTCCTAAATAATTAATAATTAATACATCATCGACTTCTGCATCGATATTAAAATAGCCTTCAAAATCAGATTGAGATTCAATTAGTGAGTTTTTTATCCTAATTGTAGCTCCTTGAATTGGTCCAGAAACAGTGAATATTTTTCCAAACAAATTGGGCTGGGAATCTTCAATTGTGCTCAATGATAAATCCTTAACCCAGCTATTTATTACGTTTTCACGCTTTAAATAAAACTTATTGGTGTTTAACAAAAATTTATATAGCTCCGATGCTTTTATTTCCTGAGATTTGAATCCTTTTGCATTTATTACAAAAATATCCTCTTCAGAAATTAATTTTTCATCGTATTTTAAATTAAAATTGCCCGAATTATTTGTAAAGGTCCCAACATTGGTGTACTTAAAATTAACGTTTGCTAGACTTATGGGTTTATTAGTTTTGTAGTCTAGCACAGTAGCTTCAATTTTTATTTCATATTGAGAGAAAATAAAATTAGAGTATATAAATAATATTAAAAATAAATTCTTGCGCATGTTTTTTTTTATTTCCACAAAAATAGCTACTAAGCTCTTTTTGATGAGTTAATTATTTCTTAAATTATAATAATAATTTAAATTCAAAAAAATAACGAGGGGGAGTGAAATTGTTATTTAAATTTTGCTTTTCTTTTTTCAATAAATGCATTAGTGCCTTCTATAAAATCTTCTGATTGAAAACAATTACTAAATTCATTTATTTCTGTAATATAACCATTTTCACCATCTTTAAAATTAGAGTTTATACATTTTATAGAAGCTGCAATTGCAGTAGATGAATTAGTTGTCATTTTTCTTGCCAATTCATAGGTGAATTCCATTAACTCATCTTGAGTCGTTGTGTGGTTTGTTAGTCCTAATTTTTCTCCTCTTTTAGCATTAATCATATTTGCACTCAAAATTAGTTCCATTGCTCTGCCCTTTCCAATTAATTGAGCTAGTCTTTGTGTTCCTCCATAACCTGGTGTAACTCCAAGTGAAACTTCTGGAAGACCCATTAACGTGTTCTCACTAGCTATTCTTATATGGCAAGCCATTGCTAATTCTAATCCTCCACCTAAAGCATAGCCATTAATAGCTGCTATAACTGGCTTGGGATAATTCTCAATAAAATCAAAAAGATTTGTTTGCCCATCTTGAGACAATTGATACCCTTCTTGTTTAGAAAATTTATAAAATTCACTTATATCAGCTCCAGCTACAAATGCTTTAGTTCCTGATCCAGTTATAACAATAACCTTACAGAAATCATCACTAGATAAGACTTCTAGAGCCATGTGTAGCTCGTTAATTGTAAATATATTAAGTGCGTTTAATTTATTAGGTCTATTAATAGTAACAGTAGATATCTTGTTCTTAGTTTCTATTAGTATATTTTCAAATCTCATAATTAAGTTTTTGGGAAAGTTAATGAAAAAGTTGTTCCAATATTTTTTTTGGTTTCAAAGTCAATTGTTCCGTTAAATGATTTAATAATACTACTAATCATAGATAGCCCTAATCCCATTCCACTAGATTTAGTGGTAAATTGTGGCTCAAAGATTTTTAGTTTATTTTCTTCATCAATCCCAGAGCCATTGTCACTTATTTTAATCATTACATTACTGATTGTACTTGACAGATAAACGTCTATAACCGGAGTTCTTCCCTTAGGAATAGATTGTGTTGCGTTTTTTACTAAATTGGTTAAGACCCTAATTAGTTGTGTTTTGTCTGAATTTGCCAGAACTTCATTATTGTCAAATGAAAAATTGATGAACTTTTTATCAAAAATATCTAGAGCGGACTCAATAACTTCTTTTACATTTAATAATTCTTTTTTCTGTTCGGGCATTTTTGCAAAATCAGAAAATGCACTAGCAATTGAAGTCATCACGTCAATTTGTTGTATCAATGTATTTGAAAATTCATTAACTGTTACATCAATATTTTCTTTATCAGCACTAAAATTTCTTTGAAAAGATTGAATAGTGAGCCTCATTGGAGTGAGTGGGTTTTTAATCTCGTGCGCAACTTGTTTTGCCATTTCTCTCCAAGCATTTTCCCTTTCACTTTTTGCTAATTTTACAGCATTTTCTTCCAGTTCATCAATCATAAGATTGTATGAGTTAACTAACTCAGCTAATTCTCTTGGTGGGTTTTTTAAAGTAATTTTATTATCGTCACGTGATAATTTTGTCAACTTCAGTCTGTTGCTAATTTGAAAAAGTGGTTTTGTTATATATCTAGATAAAAAATAGGCAAACAATGTAGAAATAATAATTATGTTAAATAAAACAAGTCCAAGTCCATATAATATTGAATTTAATTTGTCATAATTGAAAACGTCAAATTCATAATAAGGAATATATAAAATACCAATTGGGTTTTCTTTTTGATCTTTCAGTATATCATATGCTACTTTATAGCTCTTATTATCGATATTGTTTTCTACAAATCTAGTTATGCTTTTACTTTTAAATTTATCAATTATAGTCTTAGGTATTTTTAATTCCAATAAATCTATATTAGATTCTAAATCGGAGTTTTTTATTAAGTTCCCTTCTAAGTCATAAAGCTTAAATTCTATATTTTGGATATTTGAAATTTCATCAATCTTACTATCGCTAATGTTCTTAATTATATTATTGTTATTAAATTTTGAATTTTGAATAACATAATTAAGACTTAATAATAATTGATTTTCTTTTCTTTCTAATCTTTCATTGTGATAATATTCAGATTGGTCATTATATTCAATTAATGTAACTATTGCCACTAAGATTGATGAAATAACAACCATCAAAATCATAAATATGAATATTCTAAACCTTAGTGAAATTCCTTTTAATTTCGACTTATTCATTTCTTACCTTTTTGTAAAGTTTAATTCCCATAACTAAAATTAATGACAAAAATATTATTCCTAAAAATCCAAAAATCCAACTTGTAGCACTCTTTAACGTTATTAGAAAAATCACTGCAAACAATATTATAGTCGCCCCCTCGTTCCAGTAGCGCATAAAGTTAGATGAATAGTTTATTATATCATTTTGAAGTTCTTTGTACATTAAGTGAGTTTTTATATGATATAGAATTAATATAAAAACAAAAATTAATTTCACTTTCATCCAGTCAAAATTAATAAGTCCTGGATTTAACACAAATAATGAAATCGCAAACCCTGTTGCTAAAATAGCGGAAGGCCAAGTAATTATCAGCCACAGTCTTTTTGTCATAATTTTAAACTGTGGAATCAGTATTTCTTTTTCATTTTTAGCTTTAGAATTTGCTTCAATATGATAAATAAATAATCTAGGTATATAAAAAAGCCCCGCAAACCAAGTTATAACAAAGATTAAATGTAATGACTTTAAATGCTGATAATACTCCATATTAATTAGTAGTTATTATGTAATTTAAGTTGTTAGAATTGAAAAGGTTATTAAAGCTTATAATTTCATTTTCCATCAATATATCAAAGCTTTCTAGACTCTTATTTATTTCCTGAACTAGAAAATCTTTAACTTGTATGTCTTGCTGAGTTGGGGGGAAGTCTCCCATGCTTACTAAAGAGTTTAAATGAGCTAGCTTATTTGTGAGTCTAATAGGGAAATTTAAAGGGTCTTGTCCGCTTCTGTTTTGAGTTTGATATAATTCTTTTTCTATAGAGGAGAGTTTCTCTTCCAAAACAGATGCTTTATCAATTAATTCTTTAATACCATTTTCAGAAGACTCTTCAATAAACTTTGAAAGCTGATTTTTAATATTTCTAATTTTTTTAATAGACTTATGAGCCTTGTCTACTGTTTCATTAATAGAGCTAATAAATTTGAATTGTTCTTCCATCTTTAAGGATGAGCTTTCCGATCTTGGATCGATAAGAATCTTAAATGATTGTGAAATCACTTTTCCATTGAAATTTAAATCAACATAATAATTGCCAGGGACAGCCTTTGGACCGCTTAAACTAGCCCACCAAAGGACCATGCCTTTAAAATCACTTGCTCCATCATAATACATATTCCAAGAAAATTTGTTTGCTCCTTTTTGTACTTTTAACTTCTTTTCCTCTTTTAGTTTAGTCCCAAAAGAAACTATGGTGTCCCTGTTGCTATTTAAATAGGTTAAAGACACTTTATCGTTTTCTGTATATGTTGGAATATTAAAATAGGTTATTACTCCATTATCTAAATTCTCACCCTCCGTTAAGCTATTTCTATTACTTTTCCCTCCACTTGTTCTATAAGTGTCTTTTGGTTTATATAGAAAATTTTCGTGTCTATTATTATCAGGCAACATATCTCTATCCAACTGCTTTATATAGCTCTGATGAAGAACTGTTAAATCATCAATCATCCATAAACTTCTACCTTGTGTAGCTACTATTAAACTATTGTTTTTTATAGTAAGGTCCGTTATTGGAACAATGGGTAGGTTTAACTGGAAAGTTTTCCAGTTCTTACCTGAATTAAATGAAATATACATGCCTGTTTCTGTGCCTGCATATAAAATGTTTTTATTTTCTGGATCTTCTCTTAAAACCCTAGTGAAATGTTCTTCGTTTATACCTTTAGTTATTTTTGACCATGACTTCCCGTAATCTGTAGTTTTATATAAGTAAGGTCTAAAGTCACCTGATTTATATCTTGTTCCCGCTACATAACAAGTTCCTTCATCAAAAGAACTTGGCTCTATACTATTTATCATAGTCCAATCTGGGATGTTTTTAGGTGTAACATTCTCCCAAGATTCTCCCCCATTTTTAGTTACATGAATTAAGCCATCATCACTTCCTACCCAAATTAATCCCTCTTTTAGAGAAGATTCTTGCGCAGCAAATATTGTACAGTAATATTCTACCGAAGTGTTATCCTGGGTTATAGGACCTCCAGAAGATTTTAATTTTTCTGGATCATTTCTTGTTAAATCAGGACTAATTATATCCCATGATTGTCCTTCATTTTCAGTTACGTGTACCTGATTTGAAAATGTGTATAGTTTCTTTGGATTATGCTTTGAGAAAATTATTGGGAAATTCCATTGAAATCTGTATTTCATTCCTTCCGCTCCATGGCCCATAGGGTTATCTGGCCACACGCTAATTGATCTTAGTGATTTCGTGTCATGGTTAACTCTTGATAAAAACCCATCATAACTACCCCCATAAACGATCTCATTATTTGAAGGGTCTACTGCAATATGAGCAGATTCACCTCCTGCTGTTGACTCCCAATCAGATTCACTAATTGAACTTCCAATAGATCTGTGGTTTATTCTTATCGTTGAATTATCTTGTTGGGCTGCGTATATTCTAAATGGAAAATTATCATCCGTTGTAACTCTATAAAATTGTGATGTTGGTTGATTCATATATGTACTCCAGTTTTCCCCTCCATCGAAGGATACTTGCGCTCCGCCATCATCTCCAATTATCATTCTTTTAGAGTTTTCAGGTGAAATCCATAAGTCGTGATGGTCTCCGTGTGGAGCATTGTAAGTTTTAAAGTTTTTTCCTCCATCTGTACTTTTATGATACCTAACATTTAAAACATAAACCAGGTTTTCATCTTGGGAATCTGCATAAACCCTAGTGTAATACCAAGCTCTTTGTCTTAATTTTCTTTCATCATTGACAATACTCCAGGTGTCTCCTCCATCATTACTTAAATATAACCCCCCTTTGTCTTTGTTTTCAACAATTGCCCATAGTTTATTATTATTTACAGGCGATACCGTAACTCCAATGATTCCTAAAGTTGAATCAGGAAATCCTGAATTTAAAGATATTTCTTCCCAGGTTTTGCCACTATCTACACTTTTCCAAAGCGCAGAGCCATCTCCACCAGAACTTAAACTGTATGGTGTTCTTCTAACGTTCCAGGTTGATGCATAAATAATTCTTGGATTAGTAGGGTCAATAATTAAGTCTACTATACCTGAATTTTCATTTGAAAATAATATTTTCTCCCAGGTACCTCCTCCATTTATACTTTTATATAAGCCTCTATCCTCTGATGATTTATAAATATTTCCTAAAACTCCCGCATATACAATATTGTGATCATTAGGGTCTACTGAAATCCTAGGAATATGTCTAGAGTTTTTTAAGCCTGAGAAGGACCATGTTTTTCCTGCATCAATACTCTTCCAAACTCCATAACCAGAAGATACATTTCCTCTAACAGTTTTTTCTCCTCCACCAACATAAATGACATTTGGATCACTTTTAGACACTGTAACTGAACCTATACTACCACCAAAATAACCATCTGAAATATTTTTCCAGTGCTCTCCTGCGTTTTCAGTTTTCCAGACACCTCCACCAGCTGATCCGAAATAATATAAGTTTGGTTTATTTGGAACCCCTGTAACTGCAGCGCTTCTACCTCCTCTAAAAGGGCCTATTAATCTGTAATCTAAAGCCGAATATTCATCAGGATCAATGTTTTGAGAAAATGTTTGATCAGAAAATGAACAAGCAATTATTACGAGAATTAAAGTTATTTTTTTCATGTGGTATTTATTTTATTGCTAATAAAAATAAGAATAATTTATTATACAATTCGTTTTTTTACTTCCCTTAATAAAACTATCCCTGTAATTATTGTCGCAAGTAAGTCTGAAAGAGGAAATGATATCCAAACTCCTATTTCCCCAAAAAATAAAGGTAAAATTAGTATTAGAGGAACAAATAAAATTCCTTGCCTTAACAGTGCTAGAACTAATCCTATTTTTGCTTTTCCGATTGCTTGAAAATAAGCCGCCCCAATTAATTGAATTGCAATTATAGGGGTTGCTGAAAAAACCCATCTCATTGCAGTTGGGGTTTCTTTAATGACATTAACATTTGAAGTAAATATTTTTGTAATACTCTCAGGAAAAATCATCAGTACTAAAAACACAAGAGTTGCAAAGAAAGACGCATATTTAATAGCGATATAAATTACTTCTTTTACTCTTACATGATTTTTAGCTCCAAAATTATATCCCGCTATTGGAAGAAATCCTTGAGTTATACCGTAAACAGGAAATAGAGCGAACATCATCATTCTTCCAACTATAGCATAAGCAGTTACAGAAACTTCTCCCCCATAGTTATATAAAATATTATTCATTAGTAAATAAGTAATACTAACAGTTGCTTGTCTAGCTAGGGTTATTGAACCTAACGAGCTGATTTCTCTAACTATAGAATTATTTAAAATTAGATAGTGCATTTTAATTTTAAGTTCTGATCTATTAGAAGCAAAAAACCAAAAAACAAATATAAAACATAAAATATAAGAGCCTGTAGTCGCCCAAGCTGCACCCGCCATCCCCATGTCTAAATATTTAATAAAAATTATGTCTAAGACAATATTGCCTACAGATGGAATCATCATCGCATACATTGCATATTTAGGCTTTCCTTCTGCCCTTATAACAGTATTTCCCATCATAGATAAGGCTAAAAATGGGACACCGTAAAGGACTATGGTGTAATAAATTTTTGATGGTTCATATATCATACCTTTACCACCAAACATTGGAATAATTGACTCTATAAAATATAAACCAAACAGTACAAAACTTACTGTAATTAGAATTGTAAGAGTAATTTGATTAGCAAAAGTATATCTTGCTTTTTTAATATTATCAGATCCTAAAGCTCTTGAAATAATAGAGGCCCCTCCAATTCCTATCGCCATGCCAAGGGCTGCTATAAAAAAAGAAACTGGCAAAACTACATTTATAGCTGCTATAGCGGTGGATCCAATCCATTGACCTACAAAAATTGTGTCAACTAATATATTTAAAGACATAACAAGTATACCAATAGATGCTGGTAAAGCTTGCTTAAGTAAAATTTTTGGAATTGGGTCTATGCCAAGACTTAATGAATTGTTTTTATTCATCTAGAAACATTTGCCATTACCTTTCCAGTTTTCCAACCAAGATGAAATTAAGTGAACCCAATCACTACTATCGTTTAAACATGGAATTGTGGTGAATTCTTTACCGCCAACCTCTTCAAATATTTCTTTACCTTCCATTGCTATTTCTTCTAAAGTTTCTAGGCAGTCACTAACAAAGGCAGGTGTAACAATTGCCATGTTTTTGATGCCAGATTTACCTAGTCTTTCGATAGTTCTATCAGTATACGGCTGAAGCCATGGGTCAAAACCTAGCCTAGATTGAAAAGAAGTTGAGAAGCTCTTTAGTTTTAATTTTTCGGCCACTAACCTTGTGACTTCTTTACATTGATGGCTATAACAAAAATCATGTGCTTTTGAAGGGGTTTCACAGCAAGAGCCATTAATCTTACAATGTGATTTTGTAATATCACTTTTTCTTATATGTCTTTCAGGAATACCATGGTATGAGAACAGTAAATGTTCAACCTTGTCAAGATCAATACTTCTGCTGATGGAGTCTGACAACACTTCAATATAATCTAAGTTGTTATAAAAAGGGGGGACTTCGTCTATAATTACATCAGGGAATTTTTCAGAGCAAATTTCGTTAACTAAAACACTAATTGTTTCGGTAGTTGCCATAGCAAACTGTGGATACAAAGGAAATAATAAGATTTTTTTGACACCCTGATCAACAAGCTCTTGTATTCCTTTTAGTATTGTCATGCTACCATACCTCATCGCTAAACTAACAGGAATAGTTGACTTTAATTGTAGTTTTTTTTGTAGTCTTTCAGAAAGAACAATCAGTGGAGAACCTTCGTCCCACCATATTTTTTTATATGCCTTTGCTGAAGTTTTTGGTCTAGTGTTTAAGATAATTCCTTTCACTAACAAGGTTCTAGCCCATTTAGGAACATCAATAACTCTTTCGTCCATCAAAAACTCTCCTAAATACTTTTTTACATCTTTGGGTTCAGGAGAATCTGGAGAACCTAAGTTTACTAACAATACACCTTTTTTCATTCGTTTAAATTAGGTTGATAATGACATAAAATATTTTTTTGGGGTTATCCCATACTTTTTCTTAAAAGCAGCAATAAAATGACTTGACGTACTATAGCCAATTTTAAGACCTACTTCATTGACGTTATAATCACCAGACTCTAATAAGGTTCTAGCTAATTCCATTTTATAATCTATTAAAAAACTATAAACCGAATCTCCATATATTTGCTTAAAGCCCTCTTTAAGCTTTTTTAAACTTAAACCAATTTCATTAGCCAAATCAATTAGACTAGGTGGTTCCGCAAGTCTATTAATTATAATGTCCTTAGCTAATTTAATTTTGTTCACGTTTGTTTCACTAACTAAAAAAGGACATTGTTCCAGATTAGCTTCGTCGCTAGTGTTAAAGTATAAGCTTAAAATTTCAAAAGTTTTTGCCTTAAAATAAAGTGGTTTAACCGATTTGTTTAAATTAAAATTTAACAATTGAGTTAAAACAATTGACATTGAAGGGGGTATTGTTTCTTCGGTATAATATTTTTTTAAAACATTCTCTTTACTTAAAAAAGTAATATAACTCGCTTCGTCTGAGAATAGCAGGTGAAATTTTTTAATTGAAATTAAAAGAGTAATGACTGTAGAATTGGTATTGTTTAATAGATTTATAGGTAATGTCCTTTGTGGGTTATACAATAGAAGAGATTTGCCTTGAGATAAACTTAACTTGTAAGAGCCTTCATTAAAAACAAGCTCACAGCTTCCTTTTAAGCAGAAATGAAATTGAATAAAATCCTTGCTAACTAGCTTATTAAAATTCTGTAAAACATTTGTTTCATTTTGGTGAATAGCAACAAAAATTTCTTTCTCAACAATAGTTTCAGAGATAGAACCTGCTTCGATACTTTTTAAAAATTTCTTTGAATTATTGTTTTCTTCTTTATTTAGAATCATTATAAATAAATTTAATGGTTGCTATCTGTAATTTTTTACAAAAGTAAGGTAATTTATAAATAAAAAAAATTGATTTATCAAAAAACTAGTAACGATACTTAAAGTTCTTTTAGCGTTGTTTTTTAAATAAAAGCATACTTATTTTTGCAAAAAAGTATTTATTTAATGCAGGTCGATTCTTTAAGTTTTTTTATTATTGGGATTAGTTATAAAAATGCTAACGCGGAAACTAGGGGGAAATACAGTTTAGACACCAGATCTAAGTTATTACTACTAAGTAAGGCAAAAGAACATGAACTTGAAAGCGTAATGGCTGTCTCAACATGTAACAGAACAGAGGTTTTGGGTTTTGTAAGCAACCCTGAGGTTTTAATAAACCTATTGTGTGAGGTGACAAATGGCTCAAAAGATAATTTCAAGAAACATTCATACTCCCTTAGCGGAAAATTAGCAATTAATCATCTCTTTAAAGTTGGTTCAGGATTAGAAAGCCAAATTTTAGGAGATTTTGAAATTATAGGACAGCTCAAGCACAGTGCTGCAATTTCAAAAAAAGAAGGCCTATTAAATACATATTTAGAGAGATTAATTACTTCAGTTATTCGAGCTAGCAAAAAAATTAAGACTGAAACAAGCCTATCTACAGGTGCTACATCAGTTTCATTTGCATCTGTACAATACATTTGCAATAATGTTCAAAACATAAATGATAAAAATATTTTACTATTTGGAACTGGAAAAATTGGCCGAAATACCTGTGAAAACCTAATAAAGCAGACCAAAAATAGCCAAATAACTTTAATCAATAGAACAAAAAATAAAGCAGAGAAAATTGCAGGTAAATTCAACCTTAAAGTAAAAGATATTTCAAATTTAAGTGAAGAAATTGCTAAAGCGGATGTGCTAGTGGTAGCTACTGGAGCACTAGAAACTACAGTTGATAAAAGAATCGTAACAAATAAAAAACCTCTATTAATTTTAGACCTTTCTATCCCGAAAAATGTTTCTAAAAATGTATCAGAAATAGAAAATATAAAATTAATTCATTTAGATGACCTTGCTAAGATTACAGATAAAACATTTAAATCAAGAGAGAAAGAAATACCAAAAGCATTACAGATAATTGATTCTGTAATTAAAGAATTTGAAGATTGGTTAGAAACAAGGAAATTTGCCCCTACAATAAGAGCTTTAAAAAGCAAATTAATTGATTTTAAAAATTTAGAATTAGAAAGTTTAAAAAAGAAAAAAAGTGATTTTAATTTTGATCATGCAGAGCTAATTAGTGATAATATAATTCAAAAAATTACAAATCATTTCGCTCATCATTTAATTAATGAAAATGTTACAGATAACAAAAGTGAAGAGCTGATAAAAAAGGTGTTTAATCTTGAAAAAACACTTTAGATGGTTAATATTAAAATTGGTACTAGAGCTAGTGAATTAGCTGTCTGGCAAGCAAAAAAGGTTCAAGAAAAATTAAAAGAAATAAATGTCTCATCATCTATAGTTCAAATAAGTTCAAGTGGAGACAAGGATCTAAGTAAGCCTATTTATGAATTAGGTATCACAGGGGTTTTTACAAAAGAAATAGATGTCGCGTTAATCAATAAAGAAGTTGATATAGCTGTACATAGCCTTAAGGATGTGCCTACAGTTTTACCAAAAGGAGTTATTCAAAGTGCTGTTTTAAAAAGAGGTACAGAAAAAGACATTCTAATAATTAATAAGGAGTTACAAGAATCAAATAACACGATAGCGACGGGAAGCTTAAGAAGGAAGGCTCAGTGGCTAAACAAATACAAGTCAGATAACATTATTCCTATTAGAGGAAATGTTGTAACAAGGCTAAAAAAACTTAAAGAAAGCAACTGGACTGGAACAATAATGGCAAAAGCAGGTCTTGAAAGATTAAATTTAATCCCAGTAAATTATATGGACTTAGACTGGATGATTCCAGCTCCAGGTCAAGGGGCAATATCAATACAAAATTTAGCTGAAAACGATTTAATTACAGAAATAACAAAAAAGATCAATCATTGTGAAACAGAAATGTGTACTAATATAGAAAGAGCTTTTTTAAATAAGCTAGAAGGAGGCTGTACGGCTCCAATTGGGGCACATGCTAAAGTAGTTGGCGATTGTATAGAGTTTTGTGGGGTTATATTATCGGTAGACGGAAAGGATAAGGTAGAAGCAAAAGAGACTGAAAAAATAGGAGACAATTTAAACCTTGGAGAAAGGTTAGCTGAAAAAATTATCGCTCTTGGTGGAAATAAAATATTAAATTCTTTAAAGAATGAGATATGATAAACTTATTGTCTACTAAAATATTAAACTCTTTTAACGCTGAAAAAATCATTAGTTCGGGAATAGAAATAAGTAGCTATGATGCTATTAACATTGAAAAAATCCCTTTCGATATTGATTCTATAATTAGCAATGCTATATTCACAAGCAAAAATGCAGTAGAGGCTGTTTTAAGTAAAAACATACAAATTAAGAACTGTTATTGTGTAGGTGAAAAGACAAAATTATTACTTTTAGAAAATGGGCAAAAAGTGGCAAAAAGTGAAGAAAATGCATCAAAATTGGCTAATTATATAGTAAAATTAGATAAAAACGATCATTTTTTGTTTTTTTGCGGAAATAAAAAAAGAGATGAATTACCAAATATATTATTAAAAAATAATATTAATTTTTCAACTAAAGAAGTTTATAAGACGAGCTTAAATTATAGAAAAATTAATACGAATTTATCGGGCATTTTATTTTTTAGCCCAAGTGCTATTCAAAGCTATTGCCGTTATAATAAAATTACAAATGAAGTCTTATTTACAATAGGACAAACAACCGCTAATGAGGCTAAAAACTATTCAAATAAAATAATAACTTCTAAATCTAATAGCATAGAGCAGGTGGTTGATAATGCTATAAAATACTTTACAGATGATAAAAAATAATTTATTAATAAGAGCTCTTAAAGGAGAAAGTGTCGAAAGGCCACCCGTTTGGATGATGCGTCAAGCTGGTAGATATCTGCCTGAATTTATTAAAATTAGGGAAAAATATGATTTTTTTACCAGATGTCGTACACCTGAGTTAGCTAGTGAAATTACAGTACAGCCAATTAGAAGATATGGAATGGATGCTGCTATATTGTTTTGTGATATACTGGTAATTCCACAAGCTATGAATATTGAAGTACAAATGAAGCCAGATTTTGGACCGTATATTCCTAACCCTATTAGAAATCAAAAAGATCTCCAAAATGTAATTGTTCCTGACGTTGACGAATCATTAGGGTATGTTTTTGATGCAATTAAAATGACTAAAGAGATTTTAGATAATGATATTCCTCTAATTGGTTTTGCCGGATCACCATGGACTATCCTTTGCTATATTGTTCAAGGTCAAGGAAGTAAAACCTTTGATAAGGCAAAAGAGTTTTGTTTTAAGAATCCAATCTTGGCACATGAACTTTTAAGCAAGATAACAGTAACTACAATAGCTTATCTAAAGAAAAAAGTAGAAGCGGGGGTAGATGTTGTTCAGATTTTTGATTCATGGGGAGGATTACTTTCTCCAAAAGATTATACAGAATTTTCATGGCAATACATAAACCAAATCGTCGAAGAACTAAAAGATTTTGCTCCAGTAGTTGTTTTTGGAAAAGGGTGTTGGTTCGCATTAAATGAAATGAGTAAAAGTAATGTTTCTGCTTTGGGAATAGACTGGACAATAACTGCAAGAAATGCAAGGTATTTAAGTGGAGGTAATATAACTCTGCAAGGAAACTTAGACCCTTCTAGGTTATTATCAAGTAAATCAAAGATAAAAGATTTGGTAAACGAAATGATAAATGATTTTGGGAAAGACCGTTATATTGTTAATCTTGGACATGGAATACTACCAAATATCCCCTTAGAAAATGTTGAGGTATTTATCAATACAGTGAAAGAATACAGGGCTTAAAAGATGAAAGAAAAATTCTATGATCATATTGTACGACTCCAAAAAACTATCTGTAAAGAGTTAGAAAAGATTGATGGAAAAGGTAAGTTCTTTGAAGATAAGTGGGTTAGAGAAGGTGGTGGTGGTGGTAATACTAAAATCCTCGAAAATGGTGAGCTGATTGAAAAAGGTGGAGTAAATATTTCTAAAGTATATGGAATACTACCTGAAAGTATGCAAAAACAATTAAATACTAAGGATAATAAATTTTTTGCTTGTGGGCTGAGTTTGGTAATTCACCCTAAAAACCCTATGATTCCAACTGTACATGCAAATTGGAGGTATTTTGAAATGTATGATAAAAATGGCAAGGTTTCTGACTGCTGGTTTGGTGGAGGTCAAGATTTGACTCCCTATTACATATATGAAAATGATATTAAACATTTTCATTCAGTTTGTAAATCGGTGTGTGATAGGCATGACGATGATTTTTATTTTAATTTTAAGCAAAATTGTGATAAATATTTTTATAATTCCCACAGAAATGAAGCTAGGGGGGTTGGGGGATTGTTTTTTGACTACTGTAAAGAAACTTCAAGCAAGAGTATTTCAGAATGGTATGATTTTATTGAAGATATTAGCAGTAATTTTATTAAATCCTATGTCCCGATTGTAGAGAAAAGAAAATTAATAGATTATTCTAAATCTCAAAAAGAATGGCAAGAAATTAGAAGAGGAAGGTATGTGGAATTCAATTTAGTTCATGATAAAGGCACTCTGTTTGGTTTAAAAACTAACGGCAGAATTGAGAGTATTTTAATGAGTTTGCCTCCAAAGGTGAGTTGGAAATATAATTCTAACCCAAAACCAAACAGTGAAGAATCAAAACTTTTAGAAATATTAAAAAACCCTGTTAAATGGGTTAATTAAATAACTATATATGTATCCACTTAATAGAAACAGAAGGCTTAGGACAAAAGAAACTTTAAGAAATTTAATTAGAGAAACCGTTATTACTCCAAACGATTTCTTAGTACCATTATTTGTTATAGAAGGTCAAAATAAAAAAGAAGAAATTCAATCTATGCCTAACTATTTTAAAATGAGCATTGATGTTCTTTTGAAAGAAGTTGAAACTTTATATAACCTAGGGTTAAAGTCCGTATTGTTATTTGCGCAGGTTGATCAAAAGTTAAAAGATAATTGCGGTAGTGAAGCTATTAACAAAGATGGCTTAATGCAAAGAGCCATAAAAAGCATTAAAGATAAGTACGCTGACCTTTTAGTCATGAGTGATGTAGCTTTAGATCCTTATTCTTCTAATGGGCATGATGGTGTAGTAGAAAACGGCCTAATAGTTAATGATATTACCAATGATATATTATCTAAAATGAGTTTAACACATATTGAGGCTGGAGCAGATTTTGTTGCTCCTAGTGATATGATGGATGGAAGAGTAAAATCTATAAGAACATTGTTTGAAAAGGAAGGTTATCATAATGCTGGAATTATGAGTTATAGCGCTAAATATGCTTCATGTTTCTACGGCCCCTTTAGGGATGCTTTAGATTCTAAACCTGGTTTTGGGGATAAAAAAACTTATCAAATGGATATAGGAAACAGAAATGAAGCTATGAATGAGGTTAAATTAGACATTCAGGAAGGTGCAGATATTGTTATGATTAAGCCTGGGATTTCGTATCTTGATATTATTAGAGATATTAAAAATAATTTTAATATCCCTATCTCTGCTTACCAAGTAAGTGGTGAATATGCAATGATTAAGTCGGCAGCTAAAAATGGCTGGCTGAATGAAGAACAAGCAATTTTAGAAACCTCTATAGCTTTTAAAAGAGCTGGAGCTAATTTTATTGCTAGTTATTTCGCAAAAGATGTTGTTAAACTAATTTCATAATTATGTTATCTAAAAAAAAAGTAGCTATAGCCACTCTACTATTAATTCCAATCTGCTTTTATGTATTTGATCTTGGCTATTTAATTAAAGCTATAAAAATAGGATACTTAAAAGGTCATACTACTGCGTACTTGTCTGATTACATTCACTTTGATAATGACACAATTGAAGCTGGAGATCATCAACCTTGGCTAATTAGTGAGAATTATAATCTTAAAAATGAGTCTGAAAAGTTAATTGAATTAAATAAATCAAAGGAAACTACTTCGTATTTAATTATTCAAAATGATAGTATAGTTTTTGAAAAATATTATTTAGGCTACCATAAAGATTCTATTTCAAACTCATTTTCAATGGCAAAAAGTTTTGTTAGTGCCATGCTAGGGAAAGCAATAATGGATGGTTATATCAAAAGCTTAGAACAACCTGTCTCAGATTATTTCCAAGAATTTAGCGAGGGGAAAGCTGCTAATTTAACTGTTGGTGATTTATCTTCAATGTCTTCTGGTTTAAATTACGTTGAAGAATATTACAGCCCTTTTTCTATTACAGCAAGAAGTTATTTTACAGAAGATATCAAATCTTTAATTTTAGGTTTAGAAGTTGTAGAAGAGCCTGGACAGAAGTACAAATACTTAAGTAGTGATACTCAGCTACTAGGAATGATACTTGAAAAAGCAACAGGGGAAAACCTGTCTGATTATTTGAGTGATTCTTTTTGGAAACCAATGGGTGCTAAAATATCTGCTCCATGGCAAGTAGATAGTAAAGAGAACAGTATGGTAAAGGCATTCTGTTGTATCGCAAGTAGCGCTAGAGACTTTGCAAGATTAGGGAAGTTATATAAACAACATGGGAAGTGGAATGGAAATCAATTACTAGACTCAACTTTTATAGCAAAATCAATAACTCCAAAATTTTCTAATGCACCATTTTATGGGTACGGTTGGTGGTTAGCAAACTATAAGAACAAAGAAATATTTTATAACAGAGGTCACCTCGGCCAGCTATCTATAGTTATACCAGAAGACGACTTAATTATTGTTAGGTTAGGGAATTTAATTTCAAAAGAAGACGGGAAGGCTCATTCAAAAGATTTTTATACATATATTGATGAAGCTTACAATATAATCCAATAAGCCATTTGTTTTGAAAGAATCCTCTTCTAAGCCGCTAATCTCAATACAAAACTTAAGTGTCAGTTTCCGTTCTAATGAGCGAATAGTTAATGCCGTAAGTAGCATTAGCTTTGATGTACTAGAAAACGAAATTTTAGGTATAGTTGGAGAGTCTGGTAGTGGGAAATCAGTTACCGCCTTATCTATTCTGAAGTTATTACCAAAAAATAAAACTATTTTAAAAGGTTCAATAAATTATCATAATAATAATTTATTAGAATTAAAAGAGATGGACATTCGTAAAATAAGGGGTAAAGATATCGCAATAATCTTTCAAGAACCCATGTCAGCGTTAAACCCTACAATGACGTGTTTGGATCAACTTCGTGAATGTATTAAAGAAGTTCATATTGACAAAGAGACAATAGACATTGAAGTGAATTTATTGATTGATAAAGTTAAATTAGAAAAAGTAGAGAATTTTAGCTCTAAATATCCTCATCAATTGTCTGGAGGTCAACAACAAAGGCTAATGATTGCTATGGCCATTGCATCTAATCCAAAATTGTTAATTGCTGATGAACCAACTACAGCACTTGACGTAACAGTTCAAAAAGAAATAATTGAATTATTAATTCAACTCAGAAATTCTGAAGGGCTAAGTATAATTTTTATTTCCCATGACCTTACATTGGTTTCAGAAATTGCAGACAAAGTAATTGTGATGTATAAAGGTGAAATAATCGAGCAAGGCAGAGCATCAGAAATATTTAAAAACCCTACTAAAAGTTATACTAAAGGGCTCTTATATTCAAGACCAAGCAATAAAATCAAACTAAAAAAATTACCTACTGTTTCAGATTATATTAATGACACTGTTGATTCTTCTATTATAAGCGTTCAAGAAATTGAAAGAAATCATCAAAATATATATTCAAAAAGACCTGTTTTAGAGGTAAAAAATTTAGACAAATATTATATTGAAAATAAAATTTGGTTTAAAAAAAGTACATCATTTAAAGCTCTTGATAATATAAATTTAGAATTATATGAAGGAGAAACTCTTGGGTTAGTTGGAGAGTCGGGCTGTGGCAAATCCACTTTAGTGAAAACAATTATTCAAATTGAGAAAGCCAATAATGGGTCTATTCATTATGAAGGTAATGATGTTACTAAATTTTCAACTAAAGAATTAAAAAGATATAGAAGAAGTGTGCAGTTGATTTTTCAAGACCCAAACTCTTCTTTAAATCCTAAGAAAACAGTTGGTTCGCTGATAATAGAGCCAATGATAGTTCATAAAATTGATAATAAAGAGGTGTCATATAAGAATCTATGTGTAAAATTATTGCAAGATGTTGGGCTAGATAAAGATGACTTTTATAAATACCCTCATGAATTGTCAGGAGGTCAAAAACAAAGAGTTGGAATTGCAAGGGCGATTAGTCTTAAACCAAAAATACTGATTTGTGACGAGTCCGTTTCGGCATTAGATGTTTCTGTTCAAGCTCAAGTTTTAAATCTTTTAAATGAGCTAAAATTGAAGCTAAACCTAACTTATATTTTTATATCTCACGATTTGTCAATTGTTAGATATATGGCGGATAAAATTATTGTAATGAAAGGTGGGAAATTTAATGAAATTGATTTTTCAGAAAACATATATAATAATCCTAAAACAGATTATACAAGAAAATTAATTGAGTCAATTCCAAAAGGGATTAGCTAATCTTCATTTCTGGAATTTCTGAATCAATAATAAGATTACCTTCTGTGGAATCTTTAATTGTTTGGACGCTAACCCCAGGGGCTCTTTCAATTAACTTAAAACCACTTTTAGTAACCTCTAAAACAGCTAAATTGGTAACTATTTTTTTTACACAACCAACTCCTGTTAATGGAAGGGAGCAATTTTTCAGCAGTTTAGATTCTCCTTTTTTATTTGTATGCATCATTGCCACTATAATATTTTCAGCACTTGCTACTAAGTCCATCGCTCCACCCATCCCTTTTACCATTTTTCCAGGAATTTTCCAATTAGCTATATCTCCATTTTCAGAAACCTCCATTGCCCCTAAAATTGTAAGATCTACGTGCTTTCCTCTAATCATAGAGAAGCTCATTGCAGAATCAAAAAAGCTTGCGCCAGGGAGTGTGGTAATTGTTTGTTTTCCTGCATTAATTATATCGGCATCTACTTCATCTTCAAATGGAAATGGGCCCATTCCTAATACCCCATTTTCACTTTGAAATTCTACGCTTAAATTTTTATTTACATAATTAGCAACTAAGGTTGGTATCCCTATTCCTAGGTTAACATAATAGCCGTCTTTTACTTCTTTTGCTATTCTTTCAGCAATTCCATTTTTATCTAGCATTATCGTTGTGTTATAGTTCTTTGTTCTATTCTTTTTTGATAATTTTTACCTTGAAATATTCTTTGAACAAATATTCCAGGAATGTGAATTTCATTTGGATCAAGAGCGCCAACAGGATATAATTCTTCAACCTCTGCTATTGTTATAGTAGCAGCTCCACACATGTTTGGATTAAAATTTCTTGCAGTTCCTTTAAATATTAAGTTCCCTGCTTCATCTCCTTTCCAGGCTTTAACTATTGAAAAGTCTGCTTTAAAAGCATGCTCTAAAATATACATTTTACCATTAAACTCTCTAGATTCTTTTCCTTTAGCTACTTCTGTTCCGTATCCTGCAGGAGTGTATATTGCTGGTAATCCAGCTTGTGCTGCTCTGCATAATTCAGCAATAGTTCCTTGAGGAAGTAAGTCTACTTCAAGTTCTCCCGAAAGCATTTGTCTTTCAAACTCGTTGTTTTCACCAACATAAGACGAAATCATTTTTTTTATTTGATGATCTTTTAATAGTAGTCCTAATCCGAAATCATCCACTCCAGCATTATTAGAGATACATATCAAACCTTTAACTTTTAATTTAACTAATTCATCAATTGATTTTTCAGGTATTCCGCACAGCCCAAAGCCTCCTAGCATTATAGTCATACTGTCTTTAACGCCATCTAAAGCGCTCTTTACGTTCAATACTTTTTTGTTTATCATATAATTATTTTAAAAGTCTATATCTAATAACTTCTTGTTGCTGTTTTTAATTTTATTTAATGAATCATTTTTAAAATTATTACAATTTAATTCAATAGATAATTTTTCTGGCCTTGCAAAAGGTTCTTTAGATATCTGTAATAAAGAGTCTTGATAGCAGCTTTTCATATACAAACCCCAAATAGGCAAAGCCATTGTAGCGCCTTGACCGTAATCAATGGATTCAAAATGAATAGACCTGTCTTCTGCACCAACCCAAATTCCAGTTACTAAATTAGGAACCATACCCATAAACCAACCATCACTTTGGTTTTGTGTAGTTCCTGTTTTACCTGCTATCGGGTTGTCAAATTCGTAAGGATAGCCAGTAACAACAGATTTGTATGCGTTATTGGTTGCTCCTGTGGTTCTTAATCTAATTCCTGACCCGGCTTGAGTTACGCCTTCAAGTAAATTTACTGTTACATAAGCAGCTTCTTCACTTAAAACATCTCTTGTTTCGCGTTTATACTCATATAAAATTGTTCCGTTTTTATCTTCAATTTTTATTATTAATATAGGCTTAGTATAAACTCCTTTGTTAGCAAATGCTGAGTAGGCAGCAACCATTTCATAAACACTAATGTCTGGTGTTCCTAATGCAATAGAAGGGACTGCTAATATTTTCTGTTCAATCCCTAAGTCTTTTGCTAATTTAATAACTTGCTTTGGGCCTATCTTGTCCATTAGCCTTGCCGTAACAGTATTTATAGAATTTGCTAGTGCGTTTTTTAATGTTCTTGTTCTTCCGTACTTATCCCCTGAATTTCTTGGACACCATTTTTCAGGGTTTCCAAATTTGTATTTTTCTATACAAAATTGACTGTCTGGGAAAGTATCACATGGAGATAAGTGCAATTGGTCAATTGCCGAAGCATATACAAATGGCTTAAAAGTTGAGCCAACTTGTCGCTTGCCTTTTTTAACCATATCGTATTGAAAATGCTTGTAATTCATCCCTCCGGCCCAGGCTTTTACAAAACCTGTATTTGGGTCCATGGACATCATCCCTGGCCTTAAGAATGATTTGTAGTATATCATAGAGTCCCAGGGTTTCATAATCGTATCTCTTTCTCCATTCCATGAAAAAACAGTCATTTTTACGGGCTTCTGAAAAGATTGTTTTATTTCCTCATCCGATTTCTTTAGATCATATTTCATTTTTCTCCATCTTTCAGACCTTTTCATTGCTCGCCTTAAAAGAGTGTCGATAGCCCCTTCAGTTAACTCTCTAAATGGAGTAGTTGGATTATTTGTTATATCATTTTGTTTGAAAAACTCTTTTTGCAATCTAGGCATGTGCTCGTTAATTGCATTTTCAGCATATGATTGCATACTGTAATTTATAGTAGTATATATTTTTAAACCGTCTGTATTTATATTATACTTAGATCCATCAGGCTTTCTATTGTTTTCATCTTTAACCCAACTCTTCATGTAAGATCTTAAGTATTCTCTAAAATATGGCGCTATTCCATCTCTATGAGATTCTGGTGTGTAGTTTAAATTTAAGTCTGTTTGCTGTAAAGAATCTTTTAATTGCTGATTAATAAACCCATATTTGTGCATTTGTGCTAAAACCACATTTCTTCTGTTTTTAACTCCGACAGGATTTCTTTGGGGTCTTGGGTTGTATAGCGAAGAATTTTTTAACATTCCTACTAACATTGCTGATTCGCTGATATTTAGTTCAATTGGCTCCTTAGCAAAATAAATTCTTGAAGCGCTTCTTATACCATCAGCATTATTGCCAAAATCATAGATATTTAAATACTTTTCAATAATTTCATTTTTGGTATATTGCTTCTCAAGCCTTATTGATATGATATATTCCTTAACTTTTTGATTAACTCTCTCTAAAGCATCCTTTGAGCCCTCACCGGTAAAAAGCAACTTGGCCAGTTGTTGAGTTATTGTGCTGCCGCCACCATCTTTCCCTAGTTTAACTATAGCTCTTAAAGTTGATCTCCAATCTATTCCAGAATGTTCAAAAAAACGTATATCTTCAGTTGCAATTAGGGCGTTTACTAAGTGTGTTGGAAATTCTGAAAAACTAACTGGAGTTCTGTTATCATTAAAATAAAATTTGCCGATTGTTTTTCCTTCTTCCGATAATATTTCACTAGCTAAGTTTGTTTTTGGATTTTCTAATACTTTTAGATCAGGCATGTCCCCAAGCCATCCAATTGAAGCTAAATAAAAAATTCCATAGAATGAAGACACCCCTAGTGTAAAGAGTATCCAAATAATAATGGTGAATTTTTTAAATTTATTTTTCTGTTTCTTTTTCAATTCTGTAGCCAATATTTATTATTCCGTCTAATAATTTTAGACCGTCAATTTGATTAATCTTTCTCATAGCATGCTGTATGCTAATAGTGTGTTTTCCCTTTTCAAAAACCATTCTCTCTTTATGCCAAAGCTTGTTTTCAAAAGTGTTAATAAGACGATCCCCCAATAATGCCCCTTTAGAATCAGCCATTTTATATTCTAAAGTATCCTTTATTATTATTTTAATTGAATCTGAAACTGTAACTATTAAAAACAGATTGTTAAACTTATAAGTTTTATCAGTCCTAACATTTATAAATGTATTGTATGTGTCTGCTTCTAAATCAAAATCAAAATTAATCAAGCTGTCTTTGTCCCATTGATTTGGGATAGTTTGATACTTGTCAAACAGCCTGTTTTGATCACATGAAAAAAAACCAAAGAAAATTAATAAGATTACTCCTCTAGTTAACATGCTTCTTTATTTTTCTTCTTTTATTATGTTTTTTCTTTTTTGGCTTATCAAATCTTGTTAAGCTATCTTGCCCTACAACATTTTCAAATTTATTTTCTATAGGGGTATTATTTGACGTTGTATATTCTTCTAGGCTAGAAACCAACTTATTGGATTTATTAATTTTAATAACATCATTGGCTTGATCAACTGATAATAAGAACCAATTATTCCATTCCCCTTCATAGGCATACCATAATTGTTTTTTAAAAATATCTGTCTTTTGACATACCGCATTCCCTTTCTCTGTTTTTAGTTTAACTTCTTTCTTTGGAAAGTTATTTAGAGCATCCATATAAGACCCTAATTCATAGTTTAAGCAACACTTTAGTTTGCCACACTGACCTGCTAGCTTTTGGGGGTTCAGAGATAATTGTTGGTATCTAGCAGCTGAAGTACTAACAGATCTAAAGTCAGTTAACCAGCTAGAACAACATAACTCTCTCCCGCAAGAGCCTATACCGCCAAGTCGGGCAGCTTCTTGTCTTAGGCCAACTTGCTTCATTTCTATCTTTGTTCTAAACTCCATAGCAAAAAGCTTGATTAATTCTCTAAAGTCCACTCTATCCTCGGCGGTGTAGTAAAAAGTCACTTTACTGCCATCTCCTTGATATTCAATGTCAGAAATTTTCATTTTTAGCCTTAAATCGAGGGCGTATTTTCTAGCTTTAACTTTAATAGCCTCTTCCTGATCTCTTAAATTTGACCATTTATCGATTTCTTTTTGAGAGGCTTTTCGGTAAATGATTTTAGGGTTTTCTTGTAAGTAGTCAATTTTTTTCTTGTCCATTTGAACCTTTACAAGTTCCCCAATTAGTGTAATCATGCCAATATCATTCCCTTTCTCTACTTCTGTAGCAACAACATCACCAACAGAAAGTGAAAGTGATTTTTTATTTAAAAAATAATCTTTTCTTCCGTTTTTAAACCTTACTTCTGAATACAAAAATTGAGATTGTCCCGTAGGTAATGACATGTTTGATAGCCAGTCAAACACTGTAAATTTATTACAACTGTCTGTTCCGCATGTGCCATTATTTTTACATCCCTTTGGTGAACCATCTGTTTTTGAGCTACATGTTTTACAAGACATTGATTTTAATGTTTTTTTAATAAATATAATATATACTTTTTACAAATCTTCTATTTGATTCGCTTGATTTATAGAAAGGTTTTTCCCTCTACCTTTTTTGAAAATATCATTACTGTTTTTATGTCCTTTTCGTAATTTTTTTTGTTCCTCGAAGGGCAAGCTATTAACTTGCTTGCAATTATCAGAACAGCAATTATTCATTTTATTCTTACAGTTTTTACATTGAATAAATAATAAGTGACATGCATCATTAGCACAATTAGTGTGTATGTCAAAAGCAGATCCGCACTGATGACATTGAGATATTATATCTTCACTTATTTTTTCAGCTCTCCTCTCGTCGAAAACAAAATTTTTGCCGACAAAATTGTTCTTTAGGTTTTTGTCGAGGACTTGCTTGGCATATTCTATAATACCTCCTTTTAACTGAAAAACATTTTTAAAACCTTTGTACTTAAAATAAGCACTAGCTTTTTCACATCTAATTCCGCCAGTACAGTACATTATTAAATTCTTATCCTCTTTATGGCTTTTCAGGTCATTTTCGATTAAATCTAATGACTCTCTAAAGGTATTCACGTCTGGCTTAATTGCATTTTTAAAGTGCCCAATCTCGCTTTCATAATGATTCCTCATATCTACTATTATAGAGTCTTCTTTTTCTGCTATTTTGTTGAACTCAATAGCGTCTAAATGAATACCCGTATTTGTAACGTCAAATGTCTTGTCATTTAATCCATCAGCAACAATTTTGTCTCTAACTTTTATTTTTAATTTGAGAAAAGATTTGTTATCCTGCTCGACAGCAATGTTTAACGAAGTGTTATTAAAAAAAGGAATTGATTTTAAATATATTTCAAATTCATCAAGGTTTTCCTTAGGTATTGATAATTGCGCGTTAACTCCTTCATTAGCCACATATATTCTTCCTAAAACATCTAACGAATCCCATTTAATAAACAGCTCATTTCTAAAATATTTTGGGTCTAAAATTTTTCCGTATTGATAAAAAGAAAGAGTTATTCTTTGCGTATTAGACTGATCTATTAGGGCTGACCTTTCTTTAGAGCTTAGCTTGTTGTACGGTTCCATTCTATCCTAGTTTAACGATTTAAAAGAACAAAAATAATATTTATTAAATTAATGAAAGAAAAGTCGTAAAACGAATGTCAATATAATTGTATTGTCATTAAAGTTATGTTAAATTAGCATTGGAATAAATTTCAAATCTATACAAAATGGGCAATAATAAAGAAGACAAGTTAAAGGCGTTAAAACTAACATTAGATAAGTTAGATAAAACATATGGAAAAGGAACTGTAATGAGAATGAGTGATGCCCCTGTTGATAATGTAGAGGCGACATCTTCTGGTTCACTAGGTCTAGATTTGGCTTTGGGGGTTGGGGGTTATCCTAGAGGTAGGGTTGTAGAAATATATGGCCCTGAATCATCTGGTAAAACAACTTTAACTTTACATGCAATTGCTGAATGTCAAAAAAAAGGAGGCATTGCTGCTTTTATAGATGCTGAACATGCATTTGATAGGTACTACGCTAAAAATTTAGGTATAGATATTGATAACTTAATTATCTCGCAGCCTGATCATGGAGAACAAGCTCTAGAAATTGCAGATAATCTAATTAGGTCTGGTGCTATTGACATGGTTGTAATAGATTCTGTAGCTGCTTTGACTCCTAAAAGTGAAATTGAAGGGGAAATGGGTGATTCAAAAATGGGATTACATGCAAGACTTATGTCCCAAGCACTTAGGAAATTAACGGCTTCTATTAGTAAGACAAAATGTACCGTAATGTTTATAAACCAATTAAGGGAAAAAATTGGGGTTATGTTTGGAAATCCAGAAACAACAACTGGTGGTAATGCATTAAAATTTTACGCATCAATAAGGTTAGACATTAGAAGATCTACCCAAATAAAAGATAGCAACGGAGCTGTATTAGGTAACAAAACAAGAGTGAAGGTTGTGAAAAACAAAGTAGCACCTCCATTTAAATTAGCTGAATTTGATATTATGTATGGAAAGGGGATATCTAAAGTAGGAGAAATACTAGATATCGCCGTAGAATCTAATATCATTCAAAAGAGCGGTTCTTGGTTTAGTTATGATGAAACTAAATTGGGTCAAGGAAGGGATGCTGTAAAAACTATGATAAAGGATAACCCTGAATTAATGGATGAATTAGAAAATAAAGTTAAAGAATTAGTCGCGGCTAACTAAATAGTTAAGTCCTGAAGAATTAATTCTCTAAATTGGTTGCTTATTGGTTCGACATCTGATTGACTCAAGCCCTTCGTGCATTTTGGTTCGTGATACTTGACTCTTAGAATACCTGGCTTACCTCCAGAAAAAGCAAATGGCAGTCTTTTTTTGTTATCTAAAAAGGTTACGCAGACGACAGAAATTTGATGATCAATTGCTATTTTAAAAGCCCCTTTTTTAAATTTACCTAAAACAACTGAAGGGTCTGGCACCCCCCCTTCTGGGTATATACAAACACTAAGGCCGTTTTGTAGTTTTCTTTGGGTGTTAATAAATACTGATTTTCTACTTTCAGCACTTGACCTGTCTACTAGAATACAGCCTCTTCTGTAGATAACGCCAAATAATGGGATTTTAGAAAGTTCTTTTTTACCGACAAAAACAAAAGGGTGATTTTTAAAAATAGAAATCATAAGCAAGATATCTATCATTGAAGTGTGATTGCTTATAAACATATAGTTTTTACCTTTATCTAGTTTTGGAATAGTATCTATTTTCCAATAAAAACCCATACAAAACAATACTACATTTGACCATAAAGCTGCTAGTTTAAAAACTATAGGGTACCATGATTCTTTAAGGCTAAAAAATAATAATAGTGGAAAAAGAATTATCCAAGTTATGGCGCATGTTATAAAAAACCATATTCTATATAAAATCAGTAAAAAATAGTTTAATAAATTCATAATTTCAAAACTAATTAAATTAATTGATCTATTTTAATAAAATATTTAACTTTGTCAATCTAAAGATATCAATAGGTGAGTAGAATTTTAACAGGAATACAAAGTACAGGGACCCCGCATTTAGGAAATATTTTAGGGGCTATAATCCCTGCCATAGAAATGGCTAACGGTTCTGAAAACGAGTCCTATTTGTTTATTGCAGACATGCACTCTATAACACAAATAAAGAATCCAAAAGAATTAATGTTTAACACTTATTCAACAGCAGCATGTTGGTTAGCGTTTGGGCTAGACCATAGTAAAACTGTTTTTTATAAACAAAGTGGTGTGCCTCAGGTTACAGAACTTTCTTGGTATCTTAATTGCTATTTTCCATATCAAAGATTAACCTTAGCGCATAGCTTTAAAGATAAGTCTAGCAGCCTAGAAGATGTTAATGCTGGACTGTTTACTTACCCAATGTTAATGGCTGCAGATATTTTATTATATGACGCTGATATAGTTCCTGTTGGTAAGGATCAACTTCAACATATTGAAATAACAAGAAATGTAGCTAGTCGATTTAATAATTTAAATGGAGACACTTTTGTTATTCCTGATTCAAAGATTAACGAAATATCTATGCTTGTAAACGGTACAGACGGAAATAAAATGAGCAAAAGTAAAAACAATGTGATTAATATTTTCTTAGAAGAAAAACTGCTAAAAAAACAAATTTCTAGTATCAAAACTGACAGTCTTGCTTTAGAGTCTCCCAAAGATTGGAAGGCTTGTAATTTATTTAATATGTATAAATTATTAGCAGATAAAAATCAAGTTGAAATAATGAAAAATAACTATGAGCAAGGAGGTTATGGTTATGGTCATGCTAAAGATGATTTGTTAAGCTTAATCATTACGAAGTATAGTATCGAAAGAGAAAAATATAATTATTACATGAACAACCTGGATAAAATAGATGGCATATTAAAAAATGGCGCAGAAAGGGCCTCACAAACTGCTAATAAAGTGCTAAATAGAGTTAGATTAAAAGTTGGGTTTAATTAAAAAGATTACTAACTTTAATTTATATAAATAATTTAAAAAATGAACTTAGATAAATATTTAGAAGACCTGCTTTTTAGAAATGAATGTGTTACAATTCCTAATTTCGGATCGTTTATTACCTCCTTAAATTCAGCTCAAGCTAATAATAACGGTATGATTTTGCCGCCGTCAAAATCAATTTCATTCAATAATAAACTTCAAAAAAATGATGGTGTTTTAGCTAATTATATAGCAGAAGTAAATGATATCTCATTTGATGAAGCAATGGATACAATTAAGTTAAATGTTTCTAATTTTAAAGACAATATTCTAAATAAAAAAGAAATAGTGTTTAATAAAATTGGGATTATTTCTGTTAACAACAGTGTATTAGAGTTTGAGTCATCTAAAGGAGTGAATTATTTAAAAGATGCATACGGGTTATCTAATGTGTCAAGTTCATTAATTAAAAGAAAGAAAAAAAGTAACTTCTCTAGCTTTACAAAATATGCAGCGGTACTAATTATAGGTTTTTTATTGTCCGGTCTGGTTTACAATAATGAGCTTACTGAAACTAATCAAAAAAATATAATTGCTTATCAAGAAGCAAATTCTTTGATTGAAGAAAAAATCCAAAAAGCTACATTTGTTATAGAAAGTCCTCTTCCTCTCGTAAAAATGTTTGTAAAAGAAAATATTGGAGTGTTTCATGTAGTTGCAGGGTCTTTTAGTATTGAAGCAAATAGTTTTACAAGACTTAATCAATTAAAGTCTAAAGGTTATAACGCTAGAAAAATTGGACAGAATAAATTTGGCCTTTTCCAAGTTGCGTATTCAAGTTTTGACAATCGATTTGAAGCTGATAGAGCGTTGACAGAAATACGATTGTCTGACAATCAAGCTGCTTGGATACTAAATAAAGAAATAAACTAATTAATATCAATGAAAACTCCTAGTCTATCATTAACTGTAATGACAGATTTAGTGCTCCCTAGTGAGACTAATCCAATCAATAACTTATTTGGTGGCGAACTATTAGCAAGAATGGATAGGGCTGGCTGTATTGCTGCTAGAAGGCATTCTGGACAAATAGTTGTTACCACTTCTGTAAACCATGTTGCGTTCAATAAAGCAATCCCTTTAGGCAGTATTGTTACTATAGAAGCTAAAGTGTCGCGAGCTTTTAGAACATCTATGGAAGTTTACCTAGATGTATGGATAAATACTGACGGTGGAGGTAAAATTAAAGCTAACGAAGCAATTTATACTTTTGTTGCGGTAGATAAAAATGGAAGGCCAACTCCTATTTCTGAAATAACGCCTGAATCAAAAGAAGAAATTGAGAGATATAAAGGGGCTTTAAGAAGGCGTCAACTTAGTCTTGTGTTAGCGGGTAAATTAAATGCACAAGACGCTACTGAATTAAAAGCTTTATTTCTTCCCGAGCCACAATAGTGGGTTTTCGGTCTTATTGTCTTTGAATAAACTAAAACTAAGTATTGTTTGTCCTGAGTTTTTGTTAGTGATAATTTCTCCTAAATTTTGTTTTGTAGAAATAACATCCCCTTTTTTTACATAAATATTGGATAGGTTTTTATAAACTGTAAAAAAGTTTCCGTGCTGGACTAAAATTGTTTTAGCACCATTTTTAGAGCTTATAATTCTATAAATAACACCTGTAAAAATAGATCTTACTTTTTGAGAGGGTGAAGTTATTATTCTTATTCCATTACTTTGGATTGTAGCCGTTTTAACAACTGGATGTCGTTGATTCCCATACCTTAGTGTTACGTAACCTTTTTCTACTGGCCAAGGTAATTTACCTTTATTAGAAATAAAGTTATTAGACAATATTTTGGCCTCCGGAGTTAATTCGAAAACTTTAGATGAAGTGTTTTTCTTTCTGTTTGATTCCGCTATTGCTATTGCTATAATTCTTTGAATTTGTTTATCTATTTCAGCAGTTTTTTTCTGGTTCGTTGTGATTTCTCTAACATATTTTCTCTGATTAGATGAGATAGATTGTAACAAAGAGTTTTTATCTAATATTTGTGTATTAATATTACTCTTAATCTTTTGATTGTTACTTATCAAAACCTCCTGACTATTTCGCTCTTCTAGTAATTGATTATTTAGGGTCTTAAGCTCTGCGGTATTTTTCATTATTTTTTGTAGTTGGCTAGCTTGATAATCTGAGTATTGCTTAAAATATTGAATTCGCTTAACGGCTTGTTGAAAGTTAGATGATGAAAAAATAAACATAAGTTTACCTGTCTTAGATCGGGTTTTGTAAGACCTTAATATCATTTTAGCATATTGACTCTTTAGTAGCTTCTGAGAATTCAAAAGCTGACTACTTTTTGACTGATTAATCTGGATGGAATTTGAAATTATATTTAATTCGTTATTAATAATTTTGATAACTTCATTTTGAAGGTCAAGTTTATAGTTTAGATTTTCAATATTCTCAATAACTAATTTTTCTTCATTTCTTGAAGTGCTAATCAGATTTTGAATATTATTTATTTCTTTTGTTAATTCAATTCTTTTTTTTTCTAAATCTTTTTGATTTAAGATTTGAGAATAAGATTCTATACTAGACATGAATAAAAAAAATACATATATTATAAAACTAAGTCTATTTAGCATCAATCAATATTTTTTTATAATTCTTAGGAATCTTAAAAGGGAGCTTAAATTTCTTGTTTAAATTGATAGACTTTAGCTCGATATTAATTTGGTTTATTGCATTAATGTCAATTTTAATTTTAGATGTAAAATTTTGATTTTTTAATTTAATAAAATCTAAATATCTAATTTCGTAAAGTGAAAAACTGTTGTCATTCTCTGACACTTTAAACGAGCATAAGTCTAGTTTGAAATTATTTATATTTACTTTATAAATGCCCTCAAAATTTTCAATATTGAGTTTTTTATATTCATCGTTAGTTAAGCTCCAATTAAAAATATAAGACAAGCTTTGCGCACTCATTTTATCGTTAAATGAAGAATTTTTAATATCAGTGATGGGTTCTGACAATAATAAGTTCTGCAACATATTATAGGTTAGGCTTAGTCCAATAATATTCTCAATATTTTCATAATCAGATACTAAATAATTTTTTTCTAGTTTATTATAATAATAAATGGAGTCTTTAGTTAATAATGCCCTAACAATTCCTGCGGTTGAACTTAGCCATATAGCTTCATTTTTTTGAATTCTAACATTTAAACCATAACTCTTGTTTTTGCCATTGTTATTTAATCTAAGCTTTGCTTTTGCTTGGTATGTTTTAAAGTTTGATTTAGCTCTAATTACTTTTCTAACTAATTGCTTTGAGTTTAATTTTTCAAATTCAACTACAGAGTTTGTGTTTTGTAACGGCTTACAAGACGCAACTATTAATATTAAAAAAAAATATTTTAAAAAGTTCATATATCTTATTTAATTCCTGTACTACCAAACCCTTTATTTCCTCTTTCAGTATTTGAAAGCTCCTCTACTTCAATCCACTCACCCTTTTCGTGATGAGCTATTACAAGTTGCGCTATGCGATCTCCATTTTGGATTAAAAATGGATCTTTGGAGAGGTTAATTAATATAACCCCCACTTCACCCCTATAATCTGAATCAATAGTTCCTGGCGAATTAAGCACACAAACACCATGTTTTATAGATAATCCGCTTCTAGATCTAACCTGCGCCTCGAATCCAACGGGCAGGGAGAGAAATAAGCCTGTTTTAACTATTGTTCTTTCAAGAGGCTCAAGTGTGATTTCACTAGGAATATAGGCCTTTATATCCATTCCTGCAGAAGACTTAGTCTCGTAGCCAGGTAATTGATTGTTAGATTTATTTATAATCTTAATTTTCATTAATTAAAAGTTTAATGGTGTGTTTTTCAAATTTAAGTATTGATAAGCCAAGGATAATTAATATTCCTACGCCAAAATAATAGTTTTCACGGAAAAAATGAAAGGAAAGGAAGGCAAGTCCTGAAGTAAACAAAATATATGTAAGAATTTTAGTGATATTGTAAGGAATAGGGTAATGTCGTTTGCCTAAAAAATAAGAGATTATAGCCATAAAGAAATATGCTAAAAATGTTGCGATAGCAGATCCAAGATATTCGTGTTCTTGAATCAAAACAAAATTTACTGAGAGTGTAATAACGACACCAATAATCGAAATGAAGGCTCCATATTTAGTGTTGTCTGTAACCTTATACCAGACGGATAGGTTCTGATAAATTCCCAAGAATAAGTTTGCTAAAAGAATAATTGGCACAATATATAAAGCATCCCAATAGGCTGCATCTCCTATAAAAACAACTTTCAACACATCAATAAATACTACAATAGTGACTAAGATAAATGAACTGATAATTACAAATATTTCTAAAATTAAAGCATATGTTTTTTCTGCAGATTTGTTTTTTGCATGGCTAAAAATAAAAGGCTCAATTCCTAATTTAAAAGCTGTTGAGAATAAGCTGATAAATAGCGCTAATTTATAACAAGCAGCATACATTCCGATTTGGTCCTTATCAACTTCAAAATAATCTAACAATATTTTATCAAAACTTTCATTGATAGAATATGCAAATCCTGCTAGTAAAATTGGCAGTGAATATTTCAACATTTTTTTTAATAAGTTATAATCAATTTTATAGTTGATTTTCAAATAAAAACTGCTCATTACTAAAAAAGTAAGGGCGCTAGAAACAAGTAAAGAAATAAAGATGTAGTTTATTTCGAAATTCAATAAATAAAAGTTTTCTAAAAAGACACTCTGGCTGTGGTAGTTTTTAACAATAATTAAAAAGAAAATATTTAGTGATACGTTAACTACAACATTAAATATTTTAATAATAGTGTATTTAACAGCTTTGTCTTTGACTCTTAAATATGCAAATGGGATAACTACTAATGAGTCTAAAACTAAAATCCAAAGAACTAAACTCAAATAATCTGCCCTAATTCCTATCAAAGTTGAAATTTGATCTGTAAAGAAAATACCTAAAAATAAAAATAAAGCTGATGTTATGACTATGGATATTGAGGAAGTGTTAACTACACTCATTTTATTTTTATAAGAATTAAAGAATCTAAAAAAGGCTGTTTCTAAGCCATAGGAAAGAAGCACGTTAAATAAAATTATATAGGAAAAGATAATCGATAAATCTCCATAATCAGATATGTCCTCAAGTACAGATTTATCAGTGTGTAATCTGACTAATAGAACACTAACTATTCTAGGGAATACTGTAGCTATTCCATAAACAACAGTTTGTTTAAAAGCTAACTTTAGTTTGTTCAAATTCAAATATTTATCTTAAAAATAAGCTTTTAATTAAAGCTATCAAAGTAAGTTGAATTTTTAGAGATACTAATTGTTAAGGGCTTCTGCTCCTCCAACTATTTCTAATATTTCATTTGTAATTGCTGCTTGCCTAGCCTGGTTATATGTTAACTTTAATTGATCCCTCAAATCAGTTGCGTTATCTGTAGCCTTATGCATTGCAGTCATTCTAGCTCCATGCTCACTTGCCCAAGAGTCTCTAATAGCTTTGAAGAGTTGATTTTTTAAAGATTTAGGTATTAACTCTTCTATAATCTCAGTTTTTGAAGGTTCAAAAATATAATCTGAATTATTGTTTGATTTATCTTCAACTTCAGAAATAGGAAGAAACTGTTCGTTTACAACAATCTGAGTAGCGGCATTTTTAAATTTGTTATATACAATCTCAATTTTATCAAATTCTTCGTTAATAAACTTTGACATTAATGATTCTGCAATTAGTGAAACACTGCTCATATTTAAATTATCAAAAATATCAATATGAGTTGACTCTACATTAAGGTTCTTTTGAAGAAAATCATTTCCTTTTTTACCTATTGCAACAAAAGACACATCGCAGTCATTATAAACTGAATTTGCTAATGCGGTAGATTTTTTAAAAATATTTGAATTGAACCCTCCACACAAGCCTCTATTAGAAGTGATTGATACAATAAGAACTCTTTTAACTTGACGCTTTTGAGCAAACTTATTGTCGGAATCTATAGAAGAGCTTAAACTTTGCAAAATCTCTGTTAGCTTGTTGGAGTAAGGTCTCATTGCTGTAATAGCATCCTGAGCTTTTTTTAGCTTTGCTGCCGAAACCATTTTCATGGCACTAGTTATCTGCATTGTTGATGATACAGATGCAATTCTATTTCTTATTTCTTTTAAGTTAGCCATACTATAAAATTAATATTTGTCTGATAAATCTTTAGAAACTGCCTCGAGGGTTTGAATTACATTATCGGTTAATTTTCCTTGTTTAAGTTCATTTAAAACGTCCTGATGTTTAGTTCTAAGAATGGTTAAGTAATCATTCTGAAATTCCTTAACTTTTTCAACTGGAACATTTCTAAGTAGGTTTTTTGATCCTGCATATATTATTGCGACTTGATCTTCTACAGTAAATGGATCGTTTTGAGCTTGTTTTAGTATCTCAACATTTCGTCTACCTTTTTCTATTACGTTAAGAGTAGCTGCATCAAGATCAGATCCAAATTTAGCAAAAGCTTCTAACTCTCTAAATTGAGCTTGATCTAGCTTTAATGTTCCTGCTACTTTTTTCATAGATTTAATTT
>Ga0209709_10000258_pt1 | contig 51247 bp, 51 predicted proteins | sample ArcticOcean_MG_C_2_FD_187435 | JGI IMG/M metagenome (GOLD analysis project Ga0209709, IMG submission 187435) | Marine microbial communities from western Arctic Ocean - ArcticOcean_MG_CB4_136 (SPAdes) (version 2) | ecosystem: Environmental > Aquatic > Marine > Oceanic | place: Arctic Ocean... | reverse complement strand
TTCTCAAATCCAAAAAGACTTCTGCCATTCATGTCACACACGACCCTCAAGAGGCAGAGATTATTGCAGATAGAGTCTTGAATTGGGATGAAATTACTTCTCATAGAATGGAAGAAGAGTGATTCGAAAAAACTATCAATTTGAGGATAGCATAATAAGTGGCCCCGTATCAATTCAGAATGGTCAACATGGTAGGCACCCCACTCGATGTACTTCCCTATGTGAGGGGTATCCAAATGATTCTCTCAGGTTATGAGGGGTACACAAAAGGTAAACGGCGAAATGCTGACCTCGCTATTCGCGATGAAATCAAGCGATGCGGCACACGTGCTCGAAACCACATTATGAATGTCCATGACAATGGCTTTCGAGAAAAAAAGATCAGTATTGCAAAAACGGCGAAAGCATGTTGCAATACAATTGATCTCTTGATTGAAGACATTGATAAATCTCCAACAGGAATGACCCACGCCTTTTTCTCAGGACAACGTTCAGTATCGGTATCGGTTCTTAAAAAACTCATCAAACATGACCACGATGTTATTGAAATGATGACAAAGGCAGTGAATATTTCAAACAGTGTTGAACATGCATTTGCTTCAGACAAAACAGATGATGAAGTGAAATCATTAATCCGAAAATGTGAACAGATGATCACCAGTTCACGTGGCTATTACAGTGCAAGATCAACTGTCCTTGAAGGACTACGACAGAAAAAGAAGGTGTGAATATGACGACGAATTTTAAATGGCGAAGCAATCCAAATATCGTAGCAAGACTGGTCGACGGTAACGACATTCAAACTTGGAAATCACAACAAGTTGTGTTGAAACCAAATGAGGCATGTGCCTTCATCATTGATGGTAGAATTGGCGATATTATTACTGAAAAGGTTGTCAGCAGTATTGGGGGAGGCCTCGGACGACACATTGCTGAAATGATTGGGGCAACTGCAACTGACCGAAGAATGCTGTTTGCAATGACTGGACCGCTTGATTTGTGGATTCCTTTTGCAGCAAACCTCTCCGATGGTTCAGAAGCAACTGGCCACATGAATCTTCGAATTCAGTTGCGCAAGGAAGACATTCCAAAGCTGCTCAATATTTTTGCAAATCATGCACCACTTCTTGATCGGGCTGGACTCATTGGTTTCCTTGGCCATGAAGTCACTACACGGTGCATTGTACCTGCAATGGCAAAGTGCTCCAGTGTTGAAGAATTGCGTAGTTCAGAATTCCAAGAGCATCTTGAAATGCATGCTGAAGTTGAAATGCGTCAAACGCTCTCAACACTTGGCTTTACCTTCTTACGTGCATTTATTTCGACCAGTAAAACAGACCAAGAGAAGCTTGCTCGACTCAAAGCCGACCTCGACTCTGCAACACAAACTGAAGGAGCAAATGCAGACGCCCTCATGCAACGTATCGCTATACGAGAGGCTGCAACATTGCGAAGAATTGAATGTGAAGTGAATGTAGAACGTGCTAAGAAACGAGGAGAAGTCACCATACAAGCAGAGAGTGAACTCCTTGAACTCCGCAAACAGGAATCCGTATGGGAAGCAGAACTCAAGCGAGATCAAGGCCAATCGAATCTACGCATGAATGAATCATCTCACAAGACAACACAGGCAATGGAATTGTTTGAACAAGTACAGGCAAGAAAGCGTGATCGAATTCAACAAAGTCAAGAACACCAAGACCAGCGTATGGATAAGCAAAATGATGTCCAAACAAAAATGATGGAAATGGCAGCACAGCAAGGCGCCTTAACTCCTGAAGTCATGCAAGAGTTCCTACGTCAGCAAACTGCACAGAAAGCCATTGATGGTAACAATTCAGATACGCCAGCAACTCCTCCAGTTGCTGCAGTCTGCCGAAAATGCCAAGCAACCTTGATGCCTGAGTGGAAAGCCTGCCCACATTGTGGTTCGACGAGTTGATTCATCGAGCGAAACGGTGTGAATACTCGCACGCCGGCACAAGTATTACACCATCGACAGATTTGGAATTATTATGTTCCTAAAATGGGGATCTCAGCCGTGGATGATTTGGCGTTCACATTGGCGTAACCGTCAGATGCTTGGTGGCCGACGTGTTACCTTTGCCATATTGACTGCAATGGGTCTGTTTGCTGCAATCCCATATACGCTCATTAATCGATTTGCATCAATACGGGATTGGGCTGCTTTTGACCCGACTCTTCAACTCGATATCGACATTCCATTTCTCGCATGGATGATTCTCCCCTACATGACTCTGTACTTGTATTACCCTGTAGCTGCCTGGCTCGGTAGTAAAAATGAAATAATGTGGCGGCAAAATATAGTGTTTCATCAAATGATGCTGTTGACATGCTGGGGAGTGAATCTAATATTCATACTCCTACCTGTCGAAATTGACTTGCGACATCTCATTCATGGCATTGAAGGTACAATGTGGGAACCGTTCTATGCATCCATGCATGCGATCGATACCCCTTGGAATTCTTGGCCATCGCTCCATATTGTTCAAAGCATGCAGGTGGTGTTCGTCCTCAGATATTGGTATCCTCCAACGACTTCACGGCTACGAATAGCACACGTCTTACTCCTTATTATGTGGATAATGCTCGTCATATCAACCATGACCATCAAACAACACTATGTCTGGGATGTCGCAACAGCAATGCTTGTGGCAGGCCTAACTTGGGTGTATTGGATGAAACCATGTCTTGAGCGCTTGAAGACAGAAGAATTCATTGACCAGTTCGATGCTCGAATGGCACTCGATTAACCGAAAACCTGACTGACCAAATCAGGGCGTGTTAGGTAGAGAGTGAGGCATATTCCTGCCATGATCATCATCCAAGATCCAATCAGTTTAATCATGCCTGTCGCACGCTTGAGGAAATTAATCATGACTTGTCGTCCCAAGCCCACCATGGTTGTGACAATGACCATCAGAATCAATAAACCGACCATCAAACCACTTATTCCAATTCCAGTTGCCGAAGGTCCAAGTGTACTGAGGTAGAGGACGAAAGGAAGTACGGCAGCGGCGGTACAATCAATGGATGCAGCGGCATAACCAATACCATAGAGATACATGTTTCGGCGTGGGGTAAACGTTTCATCTTCTTCCGTTGTACTGTACTTACGAACAAGTTTATCGACAAATCCCATCAGATGCGATGTGATTCCGATGAGCATCATCGAACCTAAAACAACCAACAACAAAGCAATGAAAATAGCAATGTAATGAACTGCGCCGGACTTAGCAAAAGCTTCGCCCATAATCATAGCAACAATGCCAATCAAAGCAAAGAATGTCCACATGCCAAGTCCTGAGAGTATTCCAATGACCAATGAATTCGGCATTTTCTTTTTCAGTTGCCCTGATTCAATGAGTTCGTCTTCTCGGGCACTCAGTGAAAGATAGTACGAGATGAAACCCGGCAACACTGGGAAAGCGCATGGTGAGAAGTAGACCAAAATCGATAACACCATTCCAAGAATGAATATCGCAGCATAGGATGTACTCGGCTCCTCCCATGCAAGACGTGACGAGATGAGTTCTGAGGCTTCTTGTTCGGAAAGGTTGGCAGACAAGATTTTTTCCATTTGACCGTCAAAACCTGCCCAACGGTCGGTTGGATTACCTGTGGATTGTTTCTCAATGATGTAACCTTCTTCGTCAATAATCAAAACAACAGGAATTTGCCCCGTACCGCCTGTCGTGAACAAACGGACAGGATCGGTCGTCGAACCATCTTCCAAAATCGCCCCTGTAGTGGAACCAAGTCCAGTGGCATAATACGGAACATGATAAGGATCTGATGATTGATTCAGATAGGGAATATCTTCGCTATACCAGGCACCATAAGCAAATATTTTCAGTGATTTATTCGAAGCATCAGCCATGGCTTGCCAATCATCCATATTCTCTTCAATGTGTTCTTGTACAACATGGCAATTTCCGCAATCACGCGCCATGAGATCAAGAATTATGATACTTCCACGATAGTCATTAAGAGAGATCCAGCCGGTAGAATTAGCCAGCGGTTGTTCAATGCCACTGCGGTTCAACGATTCAAATACAATATTTGGAATTGGTGCAGGTTCTGCGTCAGAAGCAAATATGTCATCCATACTGTCGAACATTGAGAGTGCTGCAAAGGAAATGGTAACGAACATCAATGCGGCAATACCGAATGCCTTCCAGGTTTCAGCCCGTTTAAACACGCCAAAATCTGCCTGTTTTAAGAGTCCCATAGATTCACCAAAACGCCACACCACTTGAATATAATGGGACGCAGATACAATTGGTTTGTAAATAAAGCCGCAACCATTCATTTTGCTCGAAAAGAATGTAAATCCACAGAATTTTCGCACAACATTGACTTGGAGTTAGAGGCGCAATGGGCCGAAGTCATCGGTTTGATTACGATACGAGGTGCAGGGATTTATTCTTGGTTTTAAATTCAAGAATTGCAAATATCTCGAAGGAATGCTGTGACTTTGTCTTAGAAGAGTTAGTCCAGTCTCCCGACTTTTCAAGTGGATTAGCCTAACTTACAAGGCAACCACCAAAAATCAACAAGTGAGAACAGGTCCGTATGAGAAGTGGGCTCGGAGAGATTTGAACTCTCGATCTTCGCCATGTGAAGGCGACATCATAACCCCTAGACCACGAGCCCTAAGGTAAACCGTCGTAAAGCCAGGGTGATATAAGACTCCCCGTTGAACACCTACGTTAACGGTGAGCGTTGAGATGAACCATACCAACTTCAAGTCGGTCATGGGTTGGATGGACTTCGATAAGATGGACGGGTACATTGACGACATCCGCTAATTCTTCGGCGATCGAAAGGGGCAATTCAATGCGCTGATGTTCAGCATCATACCGAATCCATCCCTCTGCTACTCCGAGTTCTTCCATTAATTCGGCGACGTCTTCAGATGCATCCTCAAGCTTTGTAGGTATCGAACCAAACAGAATCGTATCGTCGTCACTCAATGTTTCGTAAGGACGTAAGTTCGCTTGACCTCTTCGCCGGAAACGAGCTCGAAGTTGTCCTGCATCCTTGTAGTGAGACGAACAAAACTTCAGATGAAAATTCATGTCTTGGGCTGCATCTTTCAATCGCAGAGCTAATTCTGCAGAACCTTCAGCTGCTGCGGTAATTCCACCGCTCAGATTAAATCCACGGACATCCATATTTTCTTGATTACCAACCGTAATTTCGAGTTCATTGAGATTGAGGAATTCAACTGGAGAGTCATGTAAAACATCGAGTAAGGCAAACAGTTGTTCCTCTTTGTCCGGTTCACATGGCAACTCAATCCCTACGTGGATGCCTGCATCGACACAGGCTTGAATCACTGGGAGATATTTGGTCAAGGTGCCATCCAAAAGGTGGAAACGAATCTCGTCTAATCCTGCTGCTCCAAAATCTGCTGCTCGGTCGACTTGGAAAGGTATGGAAGTGTAGAGATGGATATGATGTTCTTTTCCAAAAGCAGCTTTTAGTTGGTGAACGGCTTCCAATGATTTCTCCATGTCAAGCATTGGGTCTCCACCGGTAATCCCAGTGCCAGTAGCACGCATAGCATGTCCTTCTTCAATAACATCAGCCCAAGAGGAACATCGTCGTTCGTTGGCAAACATGTCAGGTGACTCTCGACGATTGTCTGACAGAGGGCAGTAATCACAGCCCCAATGGCATTTACCAGTGACAAATAAAACCAGTTTACTACCTCGTTGACACTGAATACATCCTTCAGCCTCACCGTCTTCTGCAGGGAGGATTTCGGTCGCCATTGGCAAAGACACGGTCATTGAACTCAAACACTCCTGTCGCCTTTGGGGTTTCAACCTCTCGCATGGTCCCATTCCTTATTGGGCTGCATTTGCCTGATGAATAAGCCAGCGATGAAAACGATAATCCCCGGTGAGTTCTGGGTGAAAAGTCAGTGCTAACCGTGACCCGTCAAGAACACCAACAATCTCCTCACCTAAAGTAGCCACAGGCGTACATTCGATACTCGATTGCTCAAACCGAGGAGCCCGGATAAAGACTCCATGAAATGAAGAGTTGTTGTCCAAAGAAGGTGCATCACCGACTGGAAGCGGTTGGTGATTGAATCGATCACGTGCGGCAACCTTTGCAGAGATCTGACCACCAGACGGAATATCGAGTGAAACCTCGACTTCTGCTTCAAAGGAGTCCCGTTGCCGGCCCCAAGCATTCCGTGAGATACCAGCACGAAGAAATGGAGATTGAGTGTCACCGGGGTTGGCAAGAAGTATTGCTCCTGCACAGGTGCCAAGAACGGGGCGTTGAGGATGTTGCTCCATCCATGAATACAAAGCGGAAAGAAGTGATTCACTTTGACTGGCTTTCCGCATTGCAGTTGATTCACCACCGGGAAGAATCAAACAATCGAGGTGTTCATCAACTTCTATTGCTCTTCGTAATTCAACAATTTCAATCTCCTGATGAAGTTGCGAGGATGCTGCTCGAAGCGCCTCTGCATGCTCATGGCGAGCGCCTTGTAGCATTGCAAGTCCAACACGCACCATGGATACGGGTAGAAGCACTTCCCTATGAGTTCGACGACGAATTGAGAGTGAAGACCATTCAAAGAGGTGTTCTATCCATGGACTTGAAGAACCTCCATGTATTGCAACAACTCATGGACCTCAGTCAAGACTGTTTCCTCGTCCCAGGCCCCGTACGTATGGGACAACCATGCCTCAATGCCCTGTCCACTCCTGTGATGACTGCGCGTGGCCCAGAATTCCGGGACGTCATGGCTCATCTTAACTCAGGATTACGAAACGCCTTCAATTTAGCACCCTCCGAACCAGTTCGTGGAGTTCAATCTTGGTCTGGCGATGATGATTACAAAGTCGTCGTCGTATCTGGAAGTGGAACTGCTGCCATGGAAATGGTCATAGCAAATCGATTCCGTTCAAATGATTTAGTCTTGGTTCCAACCAATGGCAAGTTTGGGGAACGTGTTGCAGAAATGTGCCAACGCTTTTGCAACGTTAAACACCTCAAATATGACTGGGGTCGTGCCTTTGATTTGTATGAACTTGAACGGCAACTGGAACGGGGATGCTACGAATCGCTTTTGATTTGTCATAATGAAACCAGTACAGGAATTACCCAAGATGCTGCTGCCATTGCTGAAATGTGTGCTCGGCACAACACTTCGTTTATTCTCGATGGAATCACATCGGTTGGCGGTATGCCTGTACACCCAACTGAATGGAAGGCTGAAGCCGTGGTTGTTGGAGCACAGAAATGCACTGCTGGACCGTCGGGTATCGCTGCAATTGCAATAAACTCGAACTTCATTGAGCGTGTCCATGCGATTCGAGACCAAGGTGATTCAAATCCAAATTACTATCTCGATTTGGTAGCTGCTCTCAAAAAGGGCGGGGATGACCAAACACCTTGGACTCCAGCAATTAACCTCGCAATGGGCTGGGGTGCTGCTCTGGACGTGCTCAAGAATGAGTCAAACAAGGTTCGTTGGGACCGCTGTGAAACGATGGCGAATGGAGTTCGAAACCTCTTCTTAGATCTTGGTTTTGAATTGCTGGCAGACGCAGAACAACGAAGCAGTACAGTCACTTCAATACTCTACCCTGAAGGCATTGATGATGCGTGGAGGGCTCGTCTCAAAGAAGAGTTCAACACACAAGTCATTGGGGCACAAGACCATCTCAAAGGGAAAATGTTCCGAATCGGTTCAATGGGAGAAACACCAATCAGCGAAATGGTCGAAGGCTGTAAGCGTATGATTGAATGCTTCACTCAATTTGGAATGGAACTTCCCAAAGTGGATGTTGAATCGTATTTTAAATGAGGCTACATTATGGCGAGATACATCGTTTTAGGGCGTTTCCAACCCTTTCACATGGGCCATGAATATTTAGTAAAGTCCGCATTGGAACATGTTGAAGACGGCGACCAACTTGTCGTTGCCATCGGTTCAAAGCAGGCAGGATGGGAGCCGGATAACCCATGGACTGCAGAAGAGCGACAAGCCATGATTCAAGCCTGGGCAGCGCAGGCTGATGCCGAGATTGAAATTGTAGCAATTGAAGATATCAACGACCCGCCAAACTGGGTCACTCATGCTGAAAAGATTCACGGCGAGGGAATACTCGTCACGACTGATGATGCAACATCCCACCTGTATCGGCAAGCAGGCTATGAGGTACGAAATCCCGAAATGAATCAACGTGAACAATTTGAAGGATGGCGTGTCCGTCAGACGGCAAAGATGCTCTCGACTGTATACGATGATGAGGCAGTGCGGGAAGTGCTCAAGGCAAGTATTCCAACATCAGTCATCGAATGGTTAATCGAAACGGATGGTTTATTCCGGCTTTCGACTTTTGAAACTGGAGTCCACGCAGGATAATTATTTTTTGAAGAACTTCTTTTTCGCTTCCTTCTTCATTTGCTCTTTGACTGCACTGTGAATCTTTTCTTCCGCTTTGGCTTTGATTCCGCTTGTCATGGCCGATAATTTATCCTTAGCGGCTTTCTTGACTGGCTTGGTGACTTCATCAATTACTTGGTGCTTGACAGAGTCTACAGCAGATTTTGCTGCTTTCTTTGCGACAGTACCGGCTGCACCGGCTGCTTTACCTGCGAGTTTCCTGACCATGTTCTCATGAAAGACTCGACACACAAAAAACTTGTGGCTCATTCATCCGAAGCCACAACAACACGTGCAGCCAAAAGAATACGTTGTTTGTACATGTAGCCGGCTTCAAGAACATCAACAACACAGCCCGCAGCAAAGGCATCAGAAGCAGGAATCGTAGTGAGTGCTTCCATCTTTGCTGGGTCGAACGGTTGGTCTTTCGCTTCGATAGGAGTCACTCCATCTGCAGAGAGTTCATGCCACATCTTGTTTCTCAAGAGGCGAAGGCCTTGCGCCACTGCCGAAGAGTCGTCTTTGTCAAGATTGTTGAGAGCACGGTCGACATCACCCAAGACAGTCAACATACGCCGAGCAAGTCCCATCCCACTGTATTGTACAAGGTCTGCTTTTTCTGCCATCAGGCGCTTTCGTACATTCTGAATCTCAGCATCCTTGTATGCAATCTCTTTCTCTGCTTTTTCTGCACGAGCAAGAGCTTCTTCCAACGGGTCGAGTTCTTCAATCTCAATTGAATCTGCCAAGTCGATCGTATCGGCCCCTTCCTCAATAATTGGGACTGTGTCATCGTTTTCGATGATGTTTTCTTCAGGTTCTTCCGAAGGCAAGTCGTCACTCATCATGTAAGGCGTTACGGAAGTGGTCTTTGAACCCCTCTATTCATCGAGAAGGTACTGTCTGAGATTCCACTGGCCATGGCCCCACTGGCCTGCCTTGAGGTGCTCTCTTCCCAAGACCCCGACAAGTGTAGGGGAAGTGGCACAAAGGGTAATGGCGTAGACTAAGGCACGAGTCGCTCGGTCATGTGCCTCATAGGTTGGGACAATTTTCGCATCTTCATTTTCATCAAGTGTTTCGCCGAGTTCTTTTCGACGGCTCATCCAATCCAAGCAAACGAGTTCTGCGAATTCATCTTCAGGGATGCCGTTGAGTCGCTGGGTGAGTGCTTGCCATGTGGATTCTGCATACAAGTCTTCACTGTCGGCAATTGTTCGCTCCAACGCCACATCGAGGTAGAGAAAAGCACGGCCTTCCCAAACTTCCCAAGCACCGGGACTGGACCATTCCATGAGATGAAGCAAACCTTGCACCCCATCGTTTAATGTTCGCAGGACTTCCAAAGCAGTACCTGTGTGTTCGGTTCCTACTGAATCCATCCAATCGAGGATTTCTGCTTCACAATCGATATCAAAGGTACGTTTTAATCGTCCATCAAATGCGGGTCTTTGGTCACGGAATTGGCCCTTTTCCATTCCTTGGTAGAGTTCAGTCCACGAGCGTTTGAGAAGCATCTCCAAACTTGGCTTATCGACGAGCAAAAGAACCAATTCTATGCCCATAATTGAATCCAAAGAGTAGTGTGGTTTGATGTCATCGGCAGAGTGAGGAAGAAATGAAAGCAGTATATCCACAGATTCAAGAGAAGAGCATTCAAGAAGAACGGTTGGTCCGAGTCACATGGAGGCTTTGTTATGGCGACAATTAAGGAGCAGATCGATTTGATCCGCGTCGAGATTGATAAGACCCAAAAGAACAAGGCTACAAACGCTCACATTGGCAAACTAAAGGCCAAAATTGCTCAGTTAAAAATCAAGGAAGAAAGGGCGCATGCCCACTCCAAAGCCAGTGGTGGCGGTAAAGGGTTTGAAGTCAAAAAATCAGGTGATGCAACTGTAGCACTGGTTGGTTTCCCATCAGTAGGAAAATCCACATTGATCTCTAAAGTGACCGATGCTCACTCTGAAGTAGCTGGTTATGCCTTTACCACCCTCACCTGTATCCCAGGTGTAATGGAGCACCGAGGTGCGAAAATTCAGATTTTGGATTTGCCTGGTTTGATTAAAGGTGCAGCAGAAGGAAAAGGTCGTGGACGAGAAATCCTCAACGTTATTCGAAGTGCTGATATGGTGTTGTATATCGTTGACCCCTTCCAAGATGCCCACTTCAATGTCTTACATCGTGAATTACACAATGCGGGTCTTCGACTCAATGAAACCAAGCCTCCCGTCTTCATCAAGCGCACAGACCGAGGTGGAATCGACGTTCGTACAACCGTTGAGCAAACCTTCCTCACCAATGAAGAAATGAGTGAAATCATTCGTTCTTTTGGATACACCTCCGCAATTGTGACCCTGCGTAATAACACGACTGCAGAACAAATTGTCGACTGTTTAGCTGAAAATCGAATCTATGAAAAAGCAGTTATTGCAATCAATAAAATCGATATTGCTACCGAGGAGGATTTAATCCGTTCTCGAAAGTCCTTACCAGCAGACTGGCCAGTGATGCGAATCTCAGCATTCAAAGATATTGGCCTGGATGAATTGAAGGATTTCATTTATGATAATCTTGGATTTATGCGAGTATATCTCAAACCTCAAGGGCAAGATGCAGACATGGAAGAGCCACTTATCGTCAAAGACGATACAACTGTCCACCACATCTGTAACAAATTGCACAGAGATTTTGTTCGTAAATTCAGATATGCTCGTGTGAAGGGGCCAAGTGCAAAATTTGACTGGCAGCGTGTCGGTCTCGACCATCTTCTCAAAGATGGAGATTTGATTACGATTGTTGTTCGTCGTTGATTTAATCCCAAATACCCATGTCCATACGGGCATCTTCAGTTGCATGGATTTTTGGATCCCATCGAGGTGTCCAGACAAGATTGATGTGCACACTTTCGAGTCCTTCAGTTTGTAATGCTGCTCGGTGAGCTGCTGCCATGATTTCAGGTGCAGCTGGGCAACCAGGAGAAGTCAGTGTCAAATCGATTTCCGCATGAAGAACGTCGTCTTTTTCTTCGAACCGAACATCGTATACAAGTCCTAACTCGACGATGGACAATTCCAATTCCGGGTCTTCAACTTCATCTAACTGCGTCATAACATCTTGCTTTTCAACCATAATAATTCCTCATTCAAATCCTCGAATATCTTTCATAACTTTGTCGAACAGATTTCTAAACCCATTTGAACGACTTGGAGAGAGAGTATTGAGAATTCCCATTTCTTCTACAAAATCAGGAGAGAGAAGTAAGGCTTGTGCGGGTGCAGTTCCATTGATGGCGATGCTTAGAATCCCCATGAGACCTTGAACCAACTTTGCATCAGCACCAGCGAGCATGAGAACCTTACCGTCTTCTAAATCCACGTGTACATGAGCTTCAGATTGGCAGCCAAGAACTCTTGATTCGTCATCCCATCGCTCGAGAGGATATGGAATCACTTCATCGGCCATATCAAACACCATCTCAAGGCGCTCCATTTTATCGTCAATTTCCCTAAACTCTTCAATTAATTCAGCGAGTTCCACAGGATACGTCATCCAAATCTCTCCGTTATTTCTTTGAGTTGTTGGACAAAGAGTTCTGCTTCCTCCATGGTATTGTACAGATAAAAGGATGCTCGAACAGTGCCACTCACGCCGAGTCGGTTGAGTAAGGGTTGTGCGCAATGGTGACCGGTTCGGACTGCAAAGCCTCGTGCATCAAACAAATGAGCCAAGTCTTCACTGTGGATTGTTGGATGATTAAATGAAACCACGGCGCTGTCCTGTTTCTCATGACGCCCATAGACTGACATACCGAGGGTTCGCAATTCTGCAGCGACCCAACGACCAATACCAATCAAGCGTTGATGTTCTTTTTTCAAATCGAGTGTTGACATCCAATCAAATGCTGCACACCAACCAACCGCCTCAGCGATTTTTGGGGTTCCTGCTTCGAATTTATGCTCATCAGTTTGATACGTTGACCCCGTGATGGTAACGGTTTCAATCATGTCACCGCCGCCCATGAATGGTTGCATTGTTTCAAACACATCAGGATGAATCAGAAGTGCTCCAATGCCTGTTGGTCCGCACATTTTGTGAGCAGAGAACGCCATGAAGTCAGCACCAAATTCTTGAAAGTTGATTCGTTCATGTGGAACACCTTGGGCTGCATCAACTAAGACGAGGGCACCTTTTGAATGGGCAAGTTCAATGATTTCTTCCATTGGATTACGCACGCCTAAAACATTTGATGTATGGACGACACAGACAAGTTTCGCACCATCTAAAGATGCTGCATAGGCATCCATATCGAGCGTAAAATTTTCCATGACAGGAACATATCGCAACTCGATCTTTCGCTCCTCTGCAAGCATCTGCCAAGGGACAATATCTGAATGATGCTCCATTTCAGTCAAGACAATGACATCACCTTCGGAGAGATTTGCTCGGCCCCATGAATGAGCAACGAGATTAATGGCTTCTGTCGTTCCACTGGTGAGAACTGCACGTTCTGCGTTAAACCACTCCTTCAACTTCGTTCTGCATGATTCATACCCTTCAGTTGCTTCACCTGCGAGCGTGTGAACTGCTCGGTGGACATTTGCGTTAGAGGAGGTATAATAATCGTTCATTGCATCCAAAACGACTTGTGGTTTCTGTGTCGTGGCTGCATTATCGAGATAGATCAAAGGAAAACCGTTTACCTCACGCTTGAGGATAGGAAAATCATCACGTATTGCCATAGCCTCACCTTTTGAGTTCACATTCAAGATGTACGGTAAGTCGTGTTCTCATTTCCTCGATGAGGAATTTGTTAGTAAGATTTGAAAAAGCATTGAGTAAAAACCCATTGACAATCATTGCTTGTGATTCTTCTGGGCTTAATCCTCTTGACATCAAATAATGCATTTGTTCTTTGTCAACAGGAGCACTTGCAGCTCCGTGAGCAGCAGAAACATCATCAGCGAGAACTTCGAGTTCAGGTATTGCTTCAGCTCTTGCCTTTTCAGAAAGAAGAAGATTACGGAACACTTGAGATGCATCAGATTTATTGGCACCTTCAGCAATCGTGAGTAAGCCTGTGCCAATGAAATGGCTGCTTCCTGCGCATGCTGAATTCATGACCAAATCAGAATTTGTGTGACCGTGGAGGTGATGAATCTCGACATGCTGATCTTCATGTCGAGCACCATCTGCATTGATCGTGACGGATTGACGGATTGATGCCCCGGTTCCATTCAGAGTACTCCGAAGGTCCGATTTGCATCGGAATCCGCCCACAGAAAGTGTGGCGTGTTCAAGTTCAGCATCACGTTCAATCAACCAGTCTTCACAACGAAGAAATTTGGTATTGGGATCGAGTTCGTTGATAAAACCAAAACAAAGTTGAGCATTCGGATGAATCTTGCCTGTAATGTGGAGCCCGACCCATTCGGGTTCACCTGAAATATGAATGAAAACAACAGCAGAACCTTTGACTTCGAGGTTTAAATGCCCAACTGCTACATGACCTGATGCTCGAGCATTGATGTGAATTGGCTCCGATGCTTCATTGATGAACAAACGATTTGAGGAACCACCTGCAGCCTGTAAAAAGGCACGGGCAATATCATCTACACCACTTTCCGACGATGGAACTTCCTCAAAAGCCTCTGCGCCTTCAAGAGAAAAAATCACGGCATCAGCAATTGGTACTTCGGTGGGAACAGTTGGATGAATTCGAGGCCAAGGAGTATAGCGCCACAAATGTTCTGAACGAGGGGGGATAGCCATCTGTTGGTAGATCATCCAATGGAGCCCTCCATTTCCAATTCGAGTAACTTGTTCAACTCCAATGCATATTCCATAGGAAGTTCCCTGGTAAAGGGTTCAAAGAAACCATTGACAATCAAGCCCATTGCTGCATCTTCGGTGAAACCACGGCTCATGAGATAGAACAGTTGGTCACTCGAAACTTTCGAAACGCTTGCTTCGTGTTCCAAGTCAGCAGTCGAATTACCTATTTCCATGGTAGGGTAGGTATCTGAACGAGAATAATCGTCGAGGATAAGAGCGTCACAAACAATCTTTGAGCGGCAGCCCGTTGATTTAGGTGTCACTTGAAGCAATCCACGGTAAGAGGAACGGCCGCCTTTCTTTGATATCGACTTTGAAATGATGTTCGAGGTCGTGTTTGAGGCGAGATGGTGGACTTTAGCACCTGTATCTTGGTGTTGTCCTTCTCCTGCATACGCCACGGAAATTACTTCTGCATGCGCACCTTCACCTTTGAGAAGTACCGAGGGGTACTTCATGGTCAACTTGGAGCCAATGTTTCCATCGACCCATTCGATGGTTGCGTTCTTGTGAGCTACTGCACGCTTGGTGACTAGATTGTAGACGTTGCTCGACCAGTTCTGCACAGTGGAATAACGGATTTTTGCCCCTTCCATAGCAATGAGTTCAACCACTGCTGAATGCAAGGAGTCTGTCGAATAACTCGGAGCAGTACAACCTTCAACATAGTGCACTGAACTTCCTTCATCAGCAATAATGAGCGTTCGCTCAAATTGCCCCATGTTCTTAGCATTAATGCGGAAATAGGCTTGAACTGGCATTTCAACGCTAATACCTTTCGGGATGTAGAGGAATGAACCTCCGGACCAAACGGCAGTGTTGAGTGCAGAAAATTTGTTGTCACTGTAAGGAATCACTGTTCCAAAATACTTCTTAATGATTTCAGGAAATTGTTTCATGCCAGTATCCATGTCAAGGAAAATGACACCCTGCTCTTCCAAATCTTCTCGGATGGAGTGGTATACTGCTTCAGATTCATATTGTGCTGTTACGCCTCCAAGCCATTTCTGCTCGGCTTCAGGAATCCCAAGTCGGTTGAAGGTGTTCTTAATGTCATCAGGGACGTCATCCCAAGATGTTTCAGTTTTGTTCGAAGATCGAAGGAAATAGGTAATGCTCTCAAAGTCAATCTTGTTCAAGAGGTCACAATTCCCCCATTCGGGCATGACTCGTTCGACAAAATGACGGTAGGCTTTAACACGGATATCTGTCATCCATTCAGGTTCATTTTTGAGTTCGGAAATATCTCGAACGACTTGTTCGGAAAGCCCTTGGTCGAAACGAATCGTTGAGTTCTCCGGGTCGTGGAATCCATAGCGATAGTCGCCAATTACGTCTTGTGCTTCATCAGTCATCTAAACACCTCATGCAGTAACATCGAGCCAATCATAGCCACGATCTTCAAGTTCTAACGCCAATTCAGGGCCACCGGTTTGAACAATTGTTCCGTTGATCATGGCGTGAACATAATCGGGTTTAACCAAATCAAGGAGGCGTTGGTAGTGTGTGATAATCAAGCACGCCGAATCGACAGCGACTTCATTGATTCCTTTAGCAACGATACGTAATGCATCGATATCTAAACCGGAATCGGTTTCATCGAGTAATGCAAGGTGCGGTTTCAGCAAGAGCATCTGTAGAATTTCGAGTCGCTTCTTTTCACCGCCACTAAATCCATCGTTGACATATCGTGAAAGGAAGCTTTTGTCCATAGATAATTGCTCCATGGCCGAAGTTAATTCTTTGCGGAATGCTCGACCCTTTGGAGCTTCATCTCGCACTGAGGTGACCGATTTTTTGAGGAATGTCCCAACTTGAACACCAGGAATGACTGCGGGGTATTGGAACGAAAGGAACATTCCTGCGCGAGCCCGTTCAAAAACAGCAAGTTCTTCCAAAGGTTGACCCTTGTAGAAAATGCTACCTTCGGTAATCACATAGGCTGGGTGACCCATGACAACATTCGCCAAAGTAGACTTGCCTGCCCCGTTTCGACCCATAATTGCGTGAATCTCACCACGGTGAATCGTGAGGTTTACACCCTTCAAAATCAACGTCCCTTCGACGCTTACATGGAGGTTTTCGATTCGCAGGATCTCCTCAGCCATCACTCTCACCCAATTACCCCTCGCGGAACTCCCTTATGAAGTGGTGCAATCTTCATCGATATAGGTAACAGCGGGATACTGGCCCAATAATAGAATTGAAGAAGAAGAGGAGTGAGCGAGAGACATGACCGACGATGACCTCGTGGCAAAATATGCGGCCGAAGCAAAGGCTGCAATGTCCGCAGAGGCAAGTCGTCGAGTCGATGAGATGACTGACCCTGTTGAAGAAGAACGGCTTCGTTCATCTTCGTTACTTCCGTTCATCGGAACAGGCGATTTTGTCCCTGCTTTACTTTCACGTTTAGGTGATGTCCGCGCAGCACTCGATGGCCATGGAGGCGGGATTGCAGTCTCTGCATTGGACTGGGGTGAAAGCGATGTTTCAGAACTCGACCTCGTATTGGATTTGACCGGTGCTTGCCTCTCATGTGGCGCTGCACCTGGAACACTCGAGGGCGTGAAAACCGACCTTGAAGCGGACAAAGAAATATTCCGAATACGTTTTTCATCCGCTCTTCTTGACACCTTTGACGAATTAGGACGGGAATTTATTCTCGCCCACGGTGCAGTTGAATTTGTTTGAACTATTTCCATCAGTTGAACGGATGGGTTGAAAGAGACGAAGGAAAGGGTCGACAGTATGGGAGCATGGACTGAAGGCCGTCGAGAGGATCCTGTTCCATGCCGTGAGGCCGACAATGGTTTGTTTGAAATCACAACCCGAGACGGCCGTGCCCGGTTAGGGCGCTTGCATACTGCCCACGGTATTCTCGAAACACCAGCTCTACTGCCAGTCATCAATCCGAACATCAAAACCATTGAACCTCGTGAAATGTGGGATCGATACGGAATTAGCGCACTTATTACGAATTCATACATCATTTGGAAACACGAAGGACTCAAAGATGCCGCTATCGCAGAAGGCGTTCACAAACTCTTGGATTATCCCGGAGTCGTGATGACTGATTCCGGCACTTTTCAGGCTTACATCTACGGAGATGTTGAAGTCGGTGTCGAACAGATTGTTGAATTTCAGCGAAGTATTGGCGTTGACATTGCGACCATGCTCGATGTATTTTCTCGTCCTGACATGACTGAAGCGCAGGTGGCAAAATGCGTTCAAGAAACCATTGAACGCGCTCCAGCAAGCATCGCAGCATCAGGCACAACAATGCTCAATGGTCCAATTCAAGGAGGATTATTCAAGCATCTACGTACAGAATCGGCCCAAGGTATGAGTCAATTCGATTTCGCCATTCACCCAATCGGTGGAATTGTTCCCGTCATGGAACGCCACCTCTACAAAGATTATGCAAAAATAATGTTGGCTTCGCTTCCACATCTCCCACCAAACCGACCGGTCCATATGTTCGGTTGTGGACATCCAATGTTGTTCCCAATGTCAATTGCCTTGGGTGCCGATCTCTTCGATTCGGCTGCCTATGCACTCTTTGCACGGGATGGGCGTTTGTTGACTCCATGGGGCACACAGAAAATTGAAACGTTGACAGAATGGCCTGAACGAATGCCTTGCGTATCCGCTTGTACGCCAGCAGAAGTTCGTGGATTGAATAAAAAAGAGAAGACTGCACTGTTGGCTCGTTATAACCTCGAAGTAACTTTATCAGAACTCGACCGATGCAAGCAAGCCATTCGTGATGGAACAATTTGGCGATTAGCTGAACGCCGTAGCCATCAACATCCGGCTCTTAGAGAGGCGTTTTTGTGGATTTCTACAAGCCCACACAATAAGAAACTCAACTTACAATTCTTAGAAGACCTTGTTCTGGATGACCGTGATGCTGCCCGAGACCTTGACCAAAATGCTGGTAAGTGGGAACATGCATGGAATTGGATCGTTGAATCTCAAGAATCTCCGCGCAAAGGTGGTGAGCCTTGGGGTGGGGAGGATACACATGTTCGACCGCACATCAATGCTGCAAAGAAAGCTTTGAAGCAACATTGGAAACCGCAGAATAGAGGCGGAAAAGGTGCTGATGAAGTACTCATTGCTTACGGTACATCGGGGCCTTGGCGAGAACGCTTAAGCGACCTAATGCCACGATTAGAACATCATTGCCCAGGATTGGAAGTGATGATTCACACTCCAATTGGTTTACTGCCATACTCGCTTGAAGACCTCAATCCGTTCACCCATATTGACGGCCCACAATGGCTTTGGCGACGACGACCAAATCTCGCAGCAATGCGGGAAGAACTCGACACATTAGGAATGGGTGAACGCCGAATAATTCTCGTAGATTTACTGGGTGATGGCATTCAATCTCGTGCCCTCAACGCATTGCATGAAGCAGGCGTTCTTGAAGGGATTAAGGATACCGACGCAAGTGCTCAGCCCCTCGAAAAGGAACAGCGAGAAGAAGCTCGGATTCGACTGCAACGACGTCATGTCGCCGATAAAATGGTCCTCCTTCTCAATATGAACTATGATGATGTTCAGAAACTTTTGGCCGATTCGACCTTCGTAGTCAACCGATTAGGTCGAGTGAAAAATGCAATGCTTTCGAATGGAACGCATATCGTCAGTCCAAGGTTGACTGATGGAGGGCTTTCACTGACTACCGGGGGGGCTGTGGAAATTCATGCCCTACGAAAGAGCCCTATGCCTCTGAGTTTTGAAAGAGAGGAGGGGGGAAGTCATCTTTTGAAGGGTCCTGCTTGGGTTGTCGTTAATGACGATGCAGAACCTTTTGTCCGTCAAGGTCGGAATGTATTCCATGGATTTATTCTTGCATGTGACTCTTGGATTTCACCAGGAGATACCTGTCTCATCGTCAATGAAAAAGGTGAACTTCTTGGACACGGAATTGCACAAGGTACTCTTGCCGATATGCAACATTTCCAGAAGGGTGTAGCCGTGAAAACGCGTGGCGGAATAAACCTGTGAATTTTGTAAGAACCTCATCAAACCGAGGTATACTTCAAAGAGCGTCTCTACTCTCTTCAATTTGAGGGAGTAGATTTTGCAAGACGACCTCATCATCAAAACTACAAATTTGACCAAATCATACGGTCCACATGTAGCCTTGAATAAACTCAATTTATCCGTACCCAAAGGGGCGACGGGGTTGCTCGGGCCGAACGGTGCAGGGAAATCTACATTCTTGAAAACAATCCTTGGCCTCATCCAAACAACTGAAGGAGAAGGTACGGTCCTTGGACTTGACATTCGTACTCAAGGCGATGCAATCCGCTCACGAATTGGATACATGCCAGAGTATGACTGCTTGAATCCAGATATGGAAGCGATTCACCAAGTCCGGTATTCTGGCGAATTGCTCGGCATGAACCCAACCGTCGCACTTGCCAGAGCACACGAAACATTGCAGTACGTGGGATTAGGAGAACAACGCTATCGGAACATAGGAAGTTACTCAACTGGAATGAAACAGGCGACTAAACTTGCATGCGCCCTTGTCCATGACCCTGAATTGATTATTGCTGATGAACCATCGAATGGTCTTGATATCGCTGCCCGTAATTACATGATTGAAACCCTCACGAACGCAGTGAAAACCGGGAATAGATCTGTACTCATGGCTTCACATTTGATGGATGACGTCGAACGAGTCTGTGACAATTTTATCCTTTTACATAAGGGCAAATTAGCTGCGCAAGGTCGTATTGAGGACCTCAAAGGCTTTGACCGTGAAATTGAGATTCATGTATGGGGTGGAGCTTCACGCCTTGAAGAACTGATGATCTCACGTGGTATGAATGTTCGAAGAGAAGGGAGAGTTATGCGCATTCTCCATGAACAAGAAGATACAACGTCATTGATTCTACGCTGTGCTGCTGATGTTGGAGCCCAGATACGTCGAATGCATGAATACGAAGCGTCGTTGGAAGATTTGTTCCTTTCCATCATGGAGAATCTTGGCTATGAAGTCAAATCAAGTGAGGATTTGTTAGCATCACCATCTCTGGCCCGTAAGGTCGATGCACCCGAACACATGGGAGGTGGTTCAGCGTGAACCTTCCAGAGAACACACCACCTGCAGTCCCATTCACCTCACAACCAATCACTCCGCAGAGTACCCCTCCAATAGAGCATCTGCCAGATGGATATGATTCTGCAGCGCCCGTTACTGGAAAGGTGCGATTAGAAGCCGCTTGGGGCTCGACTGAAGGCGATGAAGACCTTACCGTATCCGACACGCCAGCACCGATCTCCGATGGACAGATTTTCAAGCAACAATACAAACAATGGAACGGGGAACTGAATCCTCGCTGGATGCGTAATTGGGCGATTCTGCGCCACCATTTACTCGGCGTGTTCAAAAAAGGGCATCGACCTTGGGGGATGCCAATTCGATTGTACCTCTTAGTTGTCTTTATTGCTTCACTTTCGGACGTAGGCATGACCTTGCTCTCAGGATTAATCGGCGACTCGGGACTGCATTCCATATGGGGTGTGAGTCGTGATAATCTCTACGGCCATGTGCTTGGATTCTTTCCTCGAAATATGCTCTACTATCCGGTTGTGGCTGCCTTGCTTGTCGGTGGAGTCATCTCCGAAGACCGGCAACATGGCACCTCTGCACTCTACTTTTCACGTCCAATCACCAGATTTGATTATGTGGGAATGAAGTTTCTTTCAGTGGCCATTATTCAAGCATTGATCATATTGGTGACATTAGCGCTGTACTATTTTGCTGAAATAGCAACGATGGGCCGTGGATGGGCCTGGATTATTGATACCTTCCCAATGTTCCTTGCAACTGTACTGAGCGCTCTTTTACTCATTTTCACATACACGAGCATCGGACTTTCTTTATCCAGTGTTTCCAAAGGCAAATTCTTCCCAGGCATCGCCTTACTTTCGATTGTTCTTGGGACGAAGGTTTTGGCCTTTATCGTCTCCAACCTTTTCGATCGTGAAATCCTTTATCTCATTTCACCTTACGATTGTCTCGCCCATGTTGGCCAAGCCATTATTGGAACCCAACCGACCTATGACCAATACTCGTGGACTTGGTCGTTAGCGTCAATTGTAGCCATGAATGCAATCGCATTGTATGTCCTGAGCACACGCGTTTCATCAATGGAGGTGACTCGAGAATGATTCCAGATTTTGATCAGCAAGGAAGGGCCCAAACCAAGGAATGGGTCCCGGAAGTAACTGCACCAGCAATACTTTTGGAGAATGTATCCAAGAGTTATGGGAGAATCTTTGCTTTGTCCAATATTACTTTGGCATTGAACGGTGGCGTTACAGGTGTTCTTGGCATGAATGGAGCAGGAAAATCGACTTTGTTTAATTTACTCATGGGTAAACTCAAACCAAGTCAAGGGTCCATCAAATTATTCGGCACTGACCCATGGAAAAATCCAGCCCCCTATGCTCGTGTGGGTTTTGTTCCTGAACATGAAAATATGTATGATTGGATGACAGGTCATGGGTTTGTTTCCACCTTTGCTCGACTCAATGGCCTCACCCGTGATGAAGCAAGTATTGAGGCGAACAGAGTCTTGGAATTTGTCGGTTTAACCGATGTTGCCCACAAGAAAATTGGACAATATTCCAAAGGCATGCGCCAACGAGCGAAGATTGCCCATGCCTTGGTAAATGACCCCGACTTGATTATTCTTGATGAACCGCTCCAAGGTTGCGACCCTCTTGCTCGAACCACAATCATGAATGTTATTCGAGAACTTGGGCGTATGGGACGAACAGTACTGGTCAGCAGCCACATCTTACAAGAAATCGAACGCATTACTGAACAGATTGTGATTCTGCATCAAGGAAGGTTGCTTGCTTTAGGCAATCTTCATTCAATTCGAGAACGCCTCGATAAAATCCCTCACCGGATTTCCATTCAATCGGATAATCCAAAGCAATTAGCAAAAGATGTCATTGACATCGATGAAGTGTTTGGAATCTCGTTCCCGGATGGCAAAAACCTCTCGATTCAAACTCATAATTTGGGAGCAATTCATTCACAACTCCCTCGGATTATCGTCGATAATAACCACAAAGTGTCAACCATCGACAATCCAGATGATGATTTGGCTTCCATTTTGGGCTACTTGACTTCAGGAGGCGGAATCTGATGGCTACCAAGCCGGACACAATATACCGTGCCTTTGACCGTAAGGCGTCGGCCATTGTCGAATTCACTCTACGTCAATATCGAACAAAGACCTCCACTTGGGTTGTACTTGGTGTTGGCTTCACTGCATTGGCTTTGATTTTCTTAATCTATATCGATGTCATGGGTTCTGAATTTGAATCGATTGATAATGATGGTGATTCGACCGATTATGATAACGATGGATATCCAAAGGGTCAAGAAATTCGTTTAGGCACTGACCCTTGGGATAGTGAATCGCACCCCGGATTATTTGACACTCCAATTGAACCTGAACCGGCTTCGATGTACATCAATGAAGATGACTTTGACTGGGACATTACTTCCAAACTCGGAACCCAAACAACCGGTATCGATGATGATGGTGACTGTTTGAACTCAAACAAAACGAGTTCACAAAAAGATACCAATAATAACGGCATACCATGTGACATTATTGTCGAATATTTTAAATCTTCAGATGGCAATGTATACACCTTTGTTTCTGCAGACTCTGGCGTTGATGAAGACCCCGATGAAGATGCATATTCACGTGAAGCAATTCACTTGGCATTTGTTCTCTCGATCGGGAAATTAGGCTTTGTACTGCTCCTGGGGATCTTCCTGCCCCTGTTCATGGCAACTGGCCTTATTCGTGATGAAATGACTTCGGGAACAATGCATTTCATGCTCGCAAAACCAATTGCTCGTTCAGAAGTATTCCTCTACCGTACACTGGGATACCTCGGCATAGTTTGGCCGTATGTCATTGTCCTTGGTATACTGGGAGCACTTATTTCGGGATTTGTAGGCTCAGGTGATGCCTTCTTCAGATTTGCAGATCTTGGCGTGTGGATGGCAATCATCTTTGCAACAATGATGGCAACACTCGTGTATGGAATGTTATTCAATGCACTTGGAGTTCTCTGGAAATACGGAATTATTCTCGCCATACCATTTGCAGCATGGGAACTGGGTATGGCATTACTTTCGATGGGTGCACCTGATGCTTTTTTACTGAGGTTTTCGGTCATCGGATGGGCACTAATGATTGTTGATTCTGCCGCAATGTTAGTTTGGCCAAATATCGATTTGTTCATCCTCATGGGCAACTGGGGCGGCGGTGGAGATGGGGGATGGAGCTTTGATTCATCACTCGAAGGTTCCGCACCTCTCGATTTCTTTTCATCAAAACCTGGTCTCGGCCTATCACCGTTCTTAGGCGCCATCATTGCTACATTGGTCTTGTTGTTCCAAGCAATAATATTCTGGTTTATTGGTGGGGCATTATTCAAGGGCAAGGAGATTCAATAATGTCAGAAATGACAAGTTTCGCCGGAGACCTTTCCAAACTTTGGACTCTGCAAGAACGCCCACCTCTCAATCACCTCACATGGGATTGGTGGTGGTGGTTAGTCATGCTTGATGACCCGGAAGGACGGCCGAGTGGTCGCCAACTGATGGTACTCTGGTCAACCAAAGATAACGCTCTGGTCGAGGTCAATGGAATGCCATGGACGCCAGAGGGAAGACCGGGATTTGATGATGAAAAGGCGATGGCCTTGGATGGAATGGTTTGTGCATGGTGGTTCGATGGAAAGCAAATGCACGAACCTGTTATTCAGCAGATCTGCCGTATCATTTCACTCCCAGATACCCACTCGAGTTGGCCTCAAAAATCACCTCATGCCGGCCGAGGAGGTGGCGCAGTTGTACCACTTTTGAAAGAAGACCTTTCGATGGGACTGAAGAGTGATTTGAGTTCTTTTTGGATTCAATTAACGACCGATAAAGATGCGTCTCATCCTCAAGTTCCAAAAAAGTTTGATCTGCAACTCACCCCTTGGAATTCTGCATTATCTACTGCCCGTCAAGCGAGTGCGAGTTACGCCGCAAATATGGGATACGACATTCTCCGTTTGCACGGAACCCGTGTCCATGGGAAATTAGATGACGAAGAAGTATCAGGTACTGCGTATTTCCAGAAAGTATGTGTCCAGGCCCCTTCAGTCCCTTGGTATTGGGGCATGCTCCATCTCAACGATGGGACGTACATCGATTGGTTCCTCCCTCACGTATCCTTTACGGTCAGTGCCCGTGATAATCGACCTTGGAAACGACGTGATACCGGTCATCTTGGACTTTCACAGGGCGGTTTGTTTCACGACCCAATCAACAAACGTACTGAACGTTTTACCAAAGTACTGGTCCGTAAAATGTCCTCTGATTTAACCGAGGGTGAGCATGGCCAAAGTCCTGGAGCACCGTTGCCTCTTTTTGAAATCAAAATGTGGAATGGTCGTACAACCATCGAACTTCGCGTGCAGGCAATTGAGCGAGCACATTGGACCTTTGATCAACCAACACGGGGAGGGCTGAGATCTCACCTCACCTACAATGAATACCCTCTTGAAATGAAGTACCTTCGGATTCAAGATGAATTTGGAACACGTAAGGAATCCGATTATGAATGGGCGAGAGGAAATGCTGAACATTCATGGGGATTGTTGCACTAACCGCAACTGGAAAGGCAATCTTTACACTACCGTTTGGATGCTGTACCGTGCAAGGTATTATGTGCGAGGAGTGCTAGACAAGACGGAGGAGAGATTGCTATGAGCGAAGAATCCGATGCCCCAGAAGAAGTAAAACCAGAGGTCCATACAACAAATGAAGCAAAGCAAGAGGCTGAGCAAGCACGCTTAGCAAAGTCCTTCCGGTTGATCGCTGGAGAAGAAGTATTGTTGACAAAGCGTCCAAGCACTTTTGCTTTCCTTGGCCTATATTTGCTTGGAATACTGGTCCTTGCAATTCACTTTATATTCGACAATGCCAATTCACTCTCGTCAGAAGACTCGAGTGGATTCATAAAGATTGCATTGACCATCGTTGATGTGACTGGTGGCGAAGAGTGGCCGTTTGGTTTTGTCTTTGTCATGCTGTTCATCACTTGGATGAACCGTTTGATGAATGCATCGACATCTGGACGATGGGTCACGATTGGACTTCTCATTGTTTCTTTAACTCCAGTCGTCATTCAATTGGATGACGTACTGTTTTGGATTACTGACCTTTGGATGGATGAGCCTATTGGCAACTTTATTCCACTTGACAGTTACAATTATGTTCTCTTCGGATTGGGCTATGTTGGAATATTCATGGCTTTAACATTCTACTACCAGCGTAGTTTCAACTACGCAGTCACCTCGGACGCAGTTATTTTCGAACACAGTTTCTTACTTTCTCGTTCACATCGTCGAATCCTCTTCGATCGTATTTCGGAAGTCATGGTTGAACGCTCACCAGTTGGTACAATCTTTGGTTTTGCAACCGTAACAATCCTCACCGATTCCGGTGTTGGAATTGTGGAGGAGAGCACAGGCCCAGGACTTGCTGGTGCTATACCTGGAACTACCGAAAGAGATGGCGACTCCGCAGCAGAAAAGGCTGGCAAAGGCATCCTTCGTTCAATCATTGGACTCCTTACCTACCAGCGAACCATTCGAGTTGTCCGTCCAGATCCAAAGCACTGCATGTACAACATTCGCAACTGGGAAAAAGCAAAAGCCCTTCTTAATGAAAAGCATAAGGAACACAGTCAATCAAACCTTTTGCGAGACTTGAAGGACACAATTGTCGCCACGAATGAGGACAACTGATTCCTAATTGAACCAACGAGGGTTTCAAAAACTGAATACAACCGCGTAGAGATAGAGGCGATACTATGAGCAATGAAGAAATACTCCAAGGACCAATCGAAAAACTACGCAGTGGAGACCTTGATGGTGCTCTTGCAGATCTGGATGAAATGATGGGGATTCACAAAACCAATGCTGAAGTCCACCATATGTTTGCAGAGTTTGCAAACATGAAAAATTCAGAAGCACAAGAAGATGTCATTCCTGGTGGCAAAATCATGATGGCTTACAAAAAAGCCATGCAGATGGATGAAGAGAACATGGAATACATTGGTGATTTCGCAACTTTTGCACTCGAATGCCGCCGTATACCTGTCGCAGTGAAAGAATTCCAGCGCTATGCTCGCCGTCTTGAGCTTGAAGACATTCCAGTCGATGAAATACTCTTTACCGCAAGTCGAAACATCGTCGATGCAATCGAAGTAATGGACCCAAGTCGTAAGAATCCAATGGTTCAACCATGGTTGAAGCAAGCACTCATCTGGTCGATAGGCGGGTTAGGATATTCCCCTGAAGACGCAGTTGAAACGCTACAAAGTGAAGATTGAGGTGGACGTATGGCGGACCAGAGCGTTCGCCTCGCCTTTCGTATTGGCTACCTCGGTGATGCATACCACGGAAGTCAGATTCAACCCGATGTCAAAACAGTTCAAGGTGAACTGATTCGAGTATTTCGCAGCCTCAATTGGTTAGACTCCTCGAGTACTGAGCACAACCTCGTACTTTCAAGCCGAACAGATGCTGGAGTCCATGTACGCCTCAATGGCGGCGTAGTCCGTATTGAACGAGAACTTTGGGATGCATTAACACCCAGGAAAATGATTCGAGCTTTGGATGACCGATTACCGAAAGACATTGCCTTTCTTGATGTTCGTGAAATAGATGAACATTGGAATCCACGGATGGCCAATCATCGAGTGTATCGCTATCGCCTTGAGGGAATCGAGTTTTGGAAAGATCCCGGTGAACAATTTGTCGAATGGTTGAAGATGTTTGAAGGAACCTACAATGCCACGAATTTTGCTCGTTTAGAAGAGGGGAAAAACCCGATGAGAACAATACTTTCATGCACACCATGGATTGTCGATGGTCGAACAATTGGTTTTGAGATTATAGGAGAGGCGTTTCTTTGGAATCAAGTCAGGCGAACGGCAATGGCCTTGCACCGAATGTGTATCGGCGACCTTGAACCAGATGATGTACTTCAAGCGATTCAACAGCCAGAAATCGAAGCGGATTTTGGTGTTGCACCACCAGACTGGCTCATTCTGTGGGGAGTCGATTGGGACGAAGTGCCTTTGCCAGTGACTGTATCTGAAGTGACTTCACTTACCGCACCACCATCAGGACCTGCTGTCGAACGAACGATGAGAAAACGTTGGAGAGAAGGTGCCCGACATGAACTCAAGAACCTCTTGTATCAAGAATGGGCAGAAATTGGCGAATTACCAATCGTAAAACACACGACCATCACTTGACAACAATCTGAACGATATGTTCGTCTTCAAGTGAGAGCTTTTCACGCAAAAAGGCACATGCAATCACTTCGACCACATCTGTGTGGCGTGTCAAGTCAGGAATAAGCATGGCACATTCAACAGTTTCGCCATTGTATTCTAAGACGGCTAAAAAGGCAGTTGCGCCACCAAAAGAGACTCCATCGCGTAAAAATCCACGGATTCGGTTAGCATCGTACATTGAAACATCAAGTACTGACGCAGCCGAACGATCATCATCAGATGCATCCAGTGTATCAATACCTGATTTCTTCCGCAATGCGATATAATTAATCAAATCTTGACCCTGAATTGAGAGATTCAATGTTCCTGGCCAAGCAGTTCCTCCAAGCAAGTGCTTGAATTGTTCTTGGTAATGTGGCTGTGCCATGAAGATGTGCGCTCGACCCAAGCCACTGCTCACTGTTCCAGTCAGACGCATACCATGGCCAAAACGAACTCCTTTTTGAGTGCATGGTTGTTCACAGGTGTTTTCATCCCCACCAGCCCGAAAGAACTTGAACGGTGAACCAGTGCGTTGAGTTGGGGAGAGCATATGCCGGGTGACATGACATGGATGAAAACTCGATTTGATGAATTATCTGAGAAGTCTCTTCTCTGGGAACCGCCAACACTCGAAGGCCCAAATCAGCCTCGGTGCCAAATGAACGGTAAGCCAACAATCATGCTCTCAGCAAACAATTATCTGAACCTCACGACCCATCCAAAAGTCAAGCAAGCCATGCTTGATGCGACGATGAAATACGGTGCTGGCAGCGGTAGTGTTCGTGCTATTGCGGGAACCATGGACATCCATTTGGAAGCAGAACGAAAAGTTGCTGAATTCAAAGGTGTTGAAGCATCTCTCATCTATTCTGCAGGATATACCGTCAATGTTGGGCTCATCCCAACCCTAGTGACTGGCCCTCAAGATGTGATCATCAGTGATTCGCTGAACCATGGCTCCATTATCGATGGCGTCCGTTTAACCAAGGCAAGTCGAGGCGTCTATGCTCACAATGACATGGGAGAATTGGAAGCAGTTCTTCAAGCCCACGAAAGTGCTGAACGAAAACTCATCATTACCGATGGTGTGTTTTCAATGGATGGAGATATTGCTCCACTGGATGTAGTGACCAAATTGGCAGAAGAATATGGCGCAATGGTCTATGTTGATGATTGCCATGGAGAAGGTGTACTTGGTGACAAGGGAGCCGGCATTGTTGCTCATTTCAACCTTCAAGGCAAAGTTGACTTTGAAACAGGCTCGTTTTCCAAAGCCCTCGGCGTTCAAGGTGGAATTCTAGCCGGTACCGAAATGACTCGTACCCACGCATTGAATCATTCACGCTCATGGCTTCTTTCTGGCTCACAACCTCCAGGTGTTGCAGCAGCTCAAAAAGCAGCCATCGAAGTATTGATGGATGAACCGGAACATCATGCTCGACTTTGGGACAACACCAACTACTTCCGTAAAGAATTGCAATCACTTGGATTCGACACCGGCAACTCAGTGACACCAATTATTCCTGTGATGTGTGGAGAATCAAGCGTCGCTAAAGCCATGACCAAAGCACTTGCTAACGAAGGTGTCATGGCTGGAGCAATTGTATTTCCAATGGTTGCTCGAGATAAGGCCCGGATTCGAACACAAATGTCAGCTGGACTTACACGAGAAGATTTGGATGAAGTGCTCCGCTTGTTCGAAAAAGTTGGACCAACACTTGACTTGATCTGAACTCACTCGTCTTCAAGTGCATTGACGACTGAAAGCAATTCTTCATCACCATCAGCGATTTTTTCTACAAAGTTTGAATCTTCATAGTAGTGTTTCATCTCATGACCTTCAAAGGGGTTTATTCCGTCTTCTAACTGGCACAAGAGGCGCCAGCGAGGTGCCCATGAAAGATGCACATACATCGGACCTGGAAGCAACAATAAGAACATGTAGAGGTATGATGGTAAATCGAACATCCCAGTATGAGAAATCGTCAATAAACCAAATCCTACAAACGGCATTGGATAGAGAATGATTCGAGGTGGAGTCACTGGGAATCGCTTTGAGAGACTTACAATGATCAGAGAGAGCATGCCTAAAAGAAGACAAGCGACCATAATTAATGCAGAATGAAAAACCCAATTCGTAAACCAACTTTCTGATGCTTGGGCAAATCGGTAAGGAAGCAGCAATGCAAGCGATACTAAAAGTCCATAAAACGCAGAAATATTTGAGGGATGAGAAAGCCAAAGTGGCAATTGAGTGAACCGACGCGAAAGTGAGGTTCCTAAGAGTGTGTCACGCTCTTTTGGATTGAGCGCCTCAAGGTGACCTTGCCATCGCGCTGAAGATTCCACGTTCTGCGGTAGAGGTTGAGGCTTTCAATGTAAAGGCTCGAAAAGAGAAGAAACATCTCTATTCGCGACGTAATTTATGGAGCAAACCCTCAGGTTCGATTTCAATTGACTCTTGTCCTTCAAGCCATGAACGTTCAAGCAAGCCGGATTCAATTTGTTCTCGCTCGCGTGCAGTTTCAATCAAATCTTCATCACCATTTGCTGCATCACGTAAAGCAATTGCTTGGTTGATGAGCATCACATAGCGTTTGAGCGTTGGATGAGTTTCATGTAAGGCGCTGAAATGGCCAATGACTCCATACGTGTCATCATCACGAATGAGTAAAGTTCCACCGAGTAATTCATCAACAGTTAATCGAACTCTTCCTTCACCCACATCACCCCAAGTGCCATCTGAAAATCGCACCATGACCATTGCCGTTCCGAGTTCTAAGTCACCCATGAATGGATGATTGAGGTTGACTGCTAATGGAACTCGCAGTAGGGGTGAGTTTTGATAGATGGAAAAAGCACCAAAACTGCCGAGAAAGATGACCAGAAGAGTTGCAAGAAGACCAGCTTGAAGAGAGAAAAGAAAGTACAGCAACCCTACAATAAACAGTTCATAGGTGATGAATATTCCAAGGAATTTGTACAGAAAGGGACGAGCGACCTCTAAGGAATTGAAGCGGCGCATTTCGATTGACAATTCACCCCGCACCTCGCCCATAATTGACCATCGACTCGTTGTCTTTCAACTTCACGGTGATGGAGAAAAGTGCGAAGGAAAAAAGCAGTCGGCCCAAGATGCAGATTGAAGAAAGGACCATTCTAAGTTCAAACCAGCCGCACCCTTCAAGAAGTGTCTCGTAAGCATCACCCCAAAGGGGTGAGAGAAGATGGTGGAACTGCCGCAAGGAGATGTTACAGAAGTTCGCCGCGGCGGACCGGAATCACTGCGCATACTGTCGATGGATATCGCACGACTCGGCACCTCTGGTTACATCCGAATCGAGCGCCGGCCAAAAGAGAAAATGCCTCGTATTGGGCTCATTGTGTTCCGTGAAGGAAAACCGATGTTAGCGTTGCATGAAGCAGATGCAATATCCATGTCCCTTGAAGCGTTATTAGATATTGAAAGTGATGCTGCACTTGTTGATGCTTTATTGGCGATTCACGAACTGCCGTCTTCCGACCTCAACCAAATTCTCAATCTTCACCCTGAAGCACACTTCCAGATAGATGAACAAAAGCAACAAACAGATGGTGACCACCAATGGTGGTCAAAATCAAAATTGAGAACAAGCAGTTGGAGACGTCAAGAACGCTTGCCAGAACTCGAGGTCATGGTTGAAGCGCCAGAAGCAATTCGACAACGGAGCAAAGCAATGATGCAACGCTTTGATGGAATTGAGAAAATGTTACGGCCAGGAGATGCCTACTTCTTTGACTCGAAAGATCCAGCGCCAATGTTTGATCTGGCAGGACATCTTGCGGTTCATGGACGCCCATTATTTGTACTGGCACGGCATGAAATCGAAGCTCTCAATGTCAACCACAACATTCCAATTGCCTCCAGTTCATGGTTGTCGCAAAATGGTGATGTGCGCTCGACTGAACCAACATTGGAAAATATTCGCAGGAAAATAGATGCTTTTCTTTGGGAGAATCTACGAGCTGTTGTTGTCCTAGAGGGAATTGAATACCTCTCAAGCCTCCATGGAGATGACCGTATCGTTAATTTCCTGCGCGACATTGTCGATGGTGTGCGTCTTGAGGACCATTTGTTTTTGGCTACAGGAGATTTCAATGCCTTCCCAATGACAACTCGGCAACATTTGTCACGTTACATGGCTGACCTTGAGCCATCGGTTCTTGAGCACTGGAACCTCGAACCCGACCTTATTCTCGACCATCCACTCTGTGCTCCACCAAGTGAAGAAGAACGTCAATGGATTGAACAACAATTACAACTGGCGATTTCACCTTCAGAATCTGGCGCAATACCACCACAATCGACGGTCTTTGGAACGATGGAAGGCGGACTTGAGTCACCCGATTCTGAAGACATGCAAGCCGCAACTGAATCACTGAATACCGTCGCTCGTGAATGGGCAACACCAGAGGCACAACCTCTCAAAGACATCGACGTATACTTGGAACCAGATTCCATAGAAACATTGAGCCAATCGAATCAAGTTGAGATTCTCCCTGACGTAACGACCAATCTGAACCACAAACACGCAAATGAATCTCAGAAACAAGTTCTCGAACCAACTTCAAATAAGCCAGATAAAGTACCCGTTAAGTCAACTCACGCATCTCGTAAGGAGAGAGAAGCAATCAGCAATCAACCACGAAAAGCACAACGAATTCGACGGCGGAGTAAAACCACTGCGGCTCGAACAACCCCCCGTAATCAACAAGGCATCCAAGCGGCTGCCGCAAATGCGCATGATGCAAAAGAATTGATTGATATTCGAAGTTCAACCAGAACACCGAAGAACTCTTTTTCGAATTCTCTTGAGGATTACGATGAACGACAAAAGAAAGCGGTCGAAAGTATGCGTTTGAAATCCTCTGCCAAGAGTGATTCATCACTCAATGATGCGACTCGACAGAAAATCAATCGACAAGAATTGAATCTACCAGAAACTCCACTCCCAACACGCCCACTTGAAGCTATAAATGGGCGTCAACCAATCAATACGCACACGAAACTCACACCATTACTGGCACGACCAGGTGTGACAAGTCCATCGCAGTCACAAGATGCGATTCGCGAATCTGCCTCACGCCAACAAACGGAATCTCCGATTGAAATGAAACTCAGCGTGTGGGAAGTCGAAGACAGAGAACGATTGAGAAAGGAATTGGAAGGTGCTAAGAAATGAACGCCCGACGTGAAAAGTTGGCTCTGGCATTGAAGTTGGCAAAACAGCAACTCAATGAAACTGGAACAGGACTCCACAAAATCACTATTCATTCGAACAAAGAATCACCACCATCCCTTTCGAAAATGAATCGATTGATTGGCAAACAGAGCGTTCAAGACCAACGCCAAGGAACGCTTCTACAACGAACCGGTATTGTCGAGCGACCGACATTTGATGTCGTTGCTGACAAAGTATTAGGGAAAGAGAGTAAACGCAGAAGGCCCGCACTCGACCTCACAACGAATGGAGATTCTCTCGCAGATATCGCTGCCCGACGCATTCGATCTTTACGCCAACGGACCTATGAGCAAATTGAACAAGGTACCGAAGAGACTGAAGACGGTTATTTTGGAATGGAAGAGGATGGACGTCCTGTTTGGGAACGTATTCTCGACGACCAGCGAGGCCGTGTATCTGTCACCTTACCACCGGAGTTAGCCCCCGTCGATACCGATTCGCCCTTCCATCATGATGTCATTGTCCCAATAGAAGGTGCATGGCCTCCACGTTTGCGACCAGAGACTCGTATGAGTTTCAAGCAATGGTTCATCACCGACGAAAACTTTCGCGCTACCCAAGCGGCTGAAGCCGTTGTTGATTCACCAGGAGGTTCACTCAATCCCCTCATGTTCATTGGACCTTCAGAAACTGGACGCTCTCATCTCCTTCATGCTACTGCACAGGCAGTTCTGCGCCGCCAAGAAGGGAATGTATACCTTCTCTCAACAGCTGATTTATCTGGTCTTGAACGGTTACCTGAAGGTTGGCAAGATACGCTGGTGAACGCACGATTACTTGCCATTGACGACCTCCATGAGCATGCCAAGAATCCCGAATTGGCACATGAACTTGGTACAATGCTCGATTATGCCCTCAACATGGGTGTTCATGTCATTCTCTCTTCCAATTCTGAACCGGATGTTTGGCCAGCATCGCGTTTGTGGGAGTTAACTCGTCATGCTGCCTCGGTACACCTCAATACGCCAAAATCCGCTAGCATGGTATTGTATGCTCGGAATTTGGCTCAGAAAAAGGGTCTCATGATGAATGATGGACAACTTGCGAGCATGGTCTTACAAGATACTGTTGGCTGGCGATCAACCAAAGCAAACTTCGATTTGGTCGCTCTCGCCCTTCAATCGGGCCAAAGTGTACTCGATGGTGAGGATGTAACAGCACTCCTTTCAAACCAAATGGATGCTCTGGAACAGTTGGCTCCGGATGTACGTGAAAACGTCGAAGATATTGCAGCCCGTCTGGTCACTTCAGCGGTAGACACCGTTTACAGTGACACTGATTATGGTGGAATCGACTTGTATTCTGAACTGCCAGAAATTGGAGATGATTTGTATCAGCCTCCGGCGATTGACACACAACTGATGGCTGAAGAATCAGATGCTCGCCATGCCGCTTACCTCAAAGTTGCACTCGAAGATACCGCGCCTGCTGCACCTTCTGTTCTTGCACTCCATGAGCGGGAGGAGCACCTTATCACCCGTGAAGGCCGCATTGAGGAACGAGACCATGGGCTTGCTGCTGACTTACTTACCGAGTTGGATGGAGCATTTGATTCACAGATACATTCCTTTGAAACCGATTTACGGCAAAGTTCTCTTCAACTCGCTCAGATCGAAGCAAAGTTAGTCAACATGCATGATCGAACACCAGAGGCATCACTGGATGAACTGATTTTGATTGCAGATGAATTACGAGCAATGGAAGGGAATCTGATGGATATAGACCCCGAACGCCAACCTTGGCCAGAGATGGAATCTGATATACCTTCAAAGAAAAGGCGTACTGTTGGTCGCCGAAAAGCGGCTTCGCCTGTAGAACATTTAGAGAGCCATGAACCTGAAGGGGAATGGAATATTGACGCTAAAGATGTCGATATGTTGGACTTACTCAAAAGTGAGAAAGTTCGGAAAATTCGACTTGGAAGAATCAATCCAACCACCAGCACCCTCCAAGGTGAAGAGCAATGAGAGCACCATGGTGGATGAAAGGCGTTGCCTTTTCTTGTCAATCAAGTTGCGGTAAATGTTGTGATGAACCCGGTGGAATTGTTTACCTCTCCACTACAGATGCTGAACGGATTTCAGCAGAACATGAGATGAATGTCGAAGACTGGCTCGAACGTGATTGCCGTCAGACGCTTGATGGTCGATACGTGTTAAACAGTCGTCCTGACGATGGAATATGCATTTATTTAGATGAGAATAAGCAATGCTCGATTTATGAAGTTCGCCCGCAACAATGCGCAGCATTCCCATGGTGGGGTGAGAATTTGGCAACCGATCGGGCATGGAATAAAGTGAAAGACGCCTGCCCAGGAATTGATGCGGATGATGCAATTCTCATCGATGGTGAAACCGTTCGAATCCATGTATTTGCTGACCGTGAATCGACTAAAGGATTCCGTTCGTGGCCACCTCACAATAAAAGATAGATTCTCGATTTATCACCCATAAGGCCTCTTTTACGGCTTTATCTTTTGCTGAGGGGAGAGCCGTCTTTATACGAAAGATGTATGTGGGAAGTACCGAAGGGGATACAATGGCTAAGAATGAGGTGCTTTTGGAAGTTACAGAGAAGCATCTAAACACTGGCCTACGAGGTGTACCAGTCGGCACCTGTCGAACCTCTTTCGTCACGCCTTCAGAAGGCGTACATTATTGCGGCTATCCAATTACTGAATTGGCGAGTTTCGAGCCGGAAGATATCATTTATCTCTTGTTTAACAAAGAACTTCCAACAGCAGAGCAATCTGTTGCAATCCGTCAAGACCTCGCTTCTCGTGCAACCGTACCAGGTGACCTCGAATCGGTCCTCAAATCTCTGCCTAAATTTGGCCATCCTATGGATTGGTTGAGTATTGGCATCCACACCCTTGGAATGTTCGAAACAACCAATGATTGGAAAGAGGATGCACTCAACCTTATTGCACGAATGCCCCGATTGATGGGACTCATATTCCGAATTCGTGAAGGTCGAGAGGAAAACATCCCAGCCGATGACACCTCTCTTTCGATGGTTGAACGCTTTGTCCGCACATTGGACCTTCATGATTCAGATGATGAAAAGATGAAACAAATTATTTCCACTTACCTCGTCCTGCATATGGACCATGGAGGCGGTAACCTTTCCACTTTCACAGGCAAAGCCATTGCCTCGAGTAAGGCCACTGTTTATTCTTCAATGGCAGGTGCAATGAATGCGTTGTCAGGCCCACTGCACGGCCGTGCAAACCAATCATGTTTGGAGTTCGTTCTCAAAGTTGGAACAAGCGACCCTGTTGAAGTTGAAGCGTTTGTTCGAGCAGAACTGAAAGCAAACAGACCGATCTTCGGATTTGGTCATGCAGTTCTACGCAGTGAAGACCCTCGGGCTACGGTCCAATTCAAATTGGGTTCAGAAATCTGCCCCGATGATGAAAACTTCAAGATCGTCACAACACTTCGAGAAGTCGCCCCACGAGTCTTGGCAGAAAATCCAAAGATAAGTAATCCAAATGCAAATGTTGACATCGCAAGTGGAGCTTTGTTGCATCACGCTGGCTTGACTGACCCTACCTATTACACCACTTTCTTCGGATGGGCACGTGTTGCAGGTATTGGCGCTCAAATCGTCGATGAACGCACTGTGTACCGCAATGGAAAAGGCACACCCATATACCGTCCAAAGTATATTGCTGAAGCACAAACACTTCGCCATATTGAGTGATGATCACTCGAGAACTGGCCGTGAAGTTTTACCTGAACCTCGATGTCCAATGAGGCGAATCGCTTCCCATGGTGGAGATGACGAACTGGAATCTTCAAGGATTTCTGAGGTTGACTTCTCCCACATCCACTTCTTACGCCACATCTCTACCAATTCACTTCGACGTGATGCATCGCATTCAGACCAAGGAATCGTTTCAGTTTGAAGTTCACGTAAAATTTCGTTGTGGTTTTCTTTTGTTGCCTGTTCCAAGGTTTGTTGCTGAATTGCATCTAAAGGTCGCGAACCTGGTTGATTCCAACGCGCATGGCCTGATGGAAGCCAAGTGACTGCGGGGTCAGAACAATCGGTAAGTCCGGTCAGGCCCGCAGCAAGTACATCATGCTCGACATCCAACGAAGTCGGCCATACATAGATCGGAAAACCTCGTTGATTTGCACTTAATCGCGCTGCTTTCGCGCCATGTAACCCACCGGCAAAACCCAGTGGAATGTGACTTATTGGAGGTATGAAATAGTCAATTGCGCATGGAGCCATGGAGGCTCCAGAACGGCGGTGGGATTTGATTAATCGAGTAATTGATGTTGCAAAAAATTGGATACCCCCTCTCATACGTTTCGTGAAGTGAGTTCCAAAAGGTGGGACATATGGCATTAATTCTGCCCATGGTCGTATCGAGCCCGATGATTGAATGGAGGCTTTCATGCCTTTGTGAAAGGAATAATACACGGTGTTCTCGGATGGAATTTCAAACTCTTTCAGTAAAGATTCAGTTTTCTCCATCATCGCCGATACATGTGAAATATGCTGGCGTTTACCAAAAACTCCACCACCATACAAGGCACTTGGATGAGGGCGTTTGAATTCTATACACCCCATTTTACCTTGGTCTCTCCATTCTTTTTGGATACCTGCATCCTCTAACATCGAACGGAAAGAGGGGAATCCAAGTGAAGTTAATTCTTCGAGTGTGTGATTTTCAACCCATGAAATGTCATGAGGAAGTTTGGATTGAGGGACTGATACTTTGGCATCGTGATGAATGATTAATTCCCCGTCTTGAGTCATACGCACATCGAATTCGATGCCATCATTGACTTGAATTCCATACCGGAGACTTTCAACAGTATTCTCGGGTGCCTGTTGCCACATAGACTTCACCAATCCATCCTATGTGGGACTCCCTTCTAAGGACTATCATCAAAATGTGATTCACTCTGGGTTCTGATAGAAGTGGCCTTTCTCCTCGCTCACAATCATAATGCCTTATATCAACTGCCACTGCCCCTTGAATATGGCCCCATACCAAATCATGATGGGGCTCATTCTTCTACTCACTCCGGTAATTTGCTGGTTCTTTACGACCCACGATGTATCGGTACGAACACCGTTCAGGAAATGGTTACAGGTCATTCACGACCAGCGATATTACTTGCATGCAATGGGCTATATTGTGATTATCAAATGGAAATCCATTACTGACAAATTGAATGAACCAATCAAACTCAAGACTGGACATTGGACGGAAACGGTCTACTCAATCGAGGGGGATTTTACCTACCACGTCCAACAATTCTTCCTCAATGACACACTCACTACCTTTTTGAATTTCCATTATTTATTCATTTACTTGTTTTTAATTTATGTCACAACAGTGTACTTTGCCTACACCGGAGATCGTGACATGACCGATAAAGTCACCTTGAATTACTTACTCATTTATGCACTTGCTGTACCCTATTATCTGTTTTTCAATGTTGAAGTGACTTCATCGTGGATTCCAGGAATGGAATCATTGCTTTACCATGAAGGCTGGTACAGTGTATTTTATGCAACCCATGACCCACTCGACAATGCAGTTCCTTCACTCCATGTAGCAATTCCTTTTGGAATTCTTATGTTGAACTACTTACACGTTAGAGAGACGGGTGGAACACTCAAAGAATGGCGACACTACCGATACCACTTGTTTGTCCTGCTCAACACATTACTGTTCATGTTCACCATCTTGTATCTTGGAATTCATTGGTTTGTTGACATTCCATTGGGAATGCTCATTGGAGGAGTTGGAGCACTGTTCATTCATCACCTTCAGCCGCGATTACGTAACGATCATGGAAGTTTCTTCAAAGGGTTTACAACCAAAAAAATACGACAACATCTCCTTGTTGAAGGGATTATCACCTTACTCATGTTGACGACCATTCTTATGGCCGTCCAAGTTCAAACCGAAACGATTGATGAACGCATCTCATTCCAACTTGGACCTGAAGACTCTCGTTTTGAAATCATTCAGAAGTTTGACCCAGGCATGCAAGTTCATTCGAACGTGACGAATCTCGATGCATCGTTAACTATGGAAGTCGTGGTCATCATGGTTGACCTTGCTCCGCCAATTATGGAGAATGGGTCCATTGATTGGGCGATTGCTCGTTCACTTGGTGAAGTGTACACCGTTGAACCCCAAACCACTCTTCAGTTAGTTATTGATTCACCAATGGTATTCCACTACATTATGATGCATAACCCAAGCGATAGTGATTCAGGAGACGTCATACAAGTCCGAGTGTTGAATGATTATCATGAAGATATGATGGGTCAAGCAATATTCCTTTCATTGGCATCGTTATGGATGACTGGCTTTGTCATCAATCGGATTCGCCGATTGAAAAAGTACCATCGTAAGTTCTACGATTCTACACCTTCCCACCTTTGGGAACAAGAATGACATGACCCATGAGTGTGTGTTATGAGGGTCCACCTCGTGCATACATCAATGGCAGAAGGTGAACGATTGGTCAATGCAGTTGATGAACTGCTTGATTCACCGGGTGGGGAAATTCTCGCTTCACTGCAGTTGTATCTTCGAAAAAGATTGAAAATGCTTGCTGTGATTTTTGCTCTGGGCTTCATAGCCACATTTCCACTGACAAAGAATGTCATTGCATGGCTTATCGATCCAACCCGATTACCGGCAGATGTTGAGATAATTGTCACCACACCTGTGGAATTCATCTTGCTTCAAGTTCGGCTTGCCGCACATGTGGGTTTGTTGTGCATGGTGATTGTGTTCTTGTCTGAGGGAAGTTGGCAGGCCAGCAAACATTTAGCAATCCGACAACGTTTGGCTGAATTAAAGATTCAAGCACCTCGTCCAAACAAAACCTTGGTTACAACCTTACTTTTTGCACTTTTACTCTTGGCAGGAGGAATCTATTATGCATGGAATTGGCTCATCCCAATGCTCCTTGAATATTTGACGACGGATGCACAAGCTGCTGGTTTAGCAACAGAATGGAGACTTACAAGTTATATCGGATTCATAGCCAATTTAGCAATTGCATCAGCCATTGGATTTCAAGCTCCACTGGTGACTTTACTGATCTTGAGAATGGAAATTGTAGATCGAGCAACGGTACGCTCGTATCGGAGGCACATTTGGTTTGGTGCTTTTTTACTGGGAGCATTTCTTTCACCTCCCGACCCGCTCTCGCTCTTCTTGGTTGCGATGCCGGTTGTCATCTTGTTTGAGGTTGCTCTCATGATTGATGCAATCTCTCGAACAGAGACTATAACCAAGTCTTGAGAGAAGCTGGCAGAGTCACAGTTGGAACTGCCATACGGCCTGGTGTTTGATTGTACTGGGTCCCATGGAAATCTGAACCGCAGGTCACCGACAAACCTGAATCTTTAGCCGCAGACCAAAGTTCGAACCGGTAAGCGTCACTGTGACTTCGGTGGAAACATTCGATCGCATCAACGTCAGATTGAAGGCAAAAGGCGACTAAAGCATCTGTATCAATGCAGTAGTAGAATGGGTGAGCAAGCGAAGTGATGCCTCCTGCTGCATGAACGGCTGCACAGGCATCAGTAATGCTGGGCTGAGGGCGAGAGATGTGAGCAGGTTTTCCATCGCCAATCCATTTATCAAACGCTTCTTGTCGAGTTTCAATATAACCCAAAGCCATCATTTCATCTGCTAAGTGTGGTCGGCCCACTGAATCACCAGCACGCGCAAGAACAGCATCGAAATCAACTGGCATTCCAAGTTCACCCAATTTTTCAATCATAGTGAGCATACGAGGAATTCGTCCTTCACCTAAAGGAGCCAGCCATGCTTGGAAATTACGGTGTTGATCACTTTGAAATTTCATTGAAGGGAAATAGGCCAATAAATGCCACGAATCGGAAGCCCGTTCCTGGTTTCGGAGTCCAAGAATTGAGGATTCTGCAGGTAACCCAGGCATACACGTGATTTCAACACCCGGAATAAAGACCATACCGTTTGCTTCTGCAGCAGTTTGAGCCGCATCCCATCCAGAGATCGTGTCATGGTCGGTGAGTGACCAATACCGAACATTCGATTCTGACATCATGTACGCCACATCTTCAACGAGATGCTGGCCATCACTGTTTGTGGAATGGCTATGAAGGTCAAACTTCTCAGTCCACATGTGTTGAGCCATGAGGCCAACCTCTATGGAAGTATGGAAATACATCAGAACAAATCGTCGAGATTTGGAAGTGCAGGGGTTTTGGGTTCTTCCACTGTTTGTTGATTGTCAGCGGCAAATAAATCATCAAGGTCAGGCATCCCAGGTGCGACTACTTGAGGCGGCTCAATGTCTGCTATCGGTTGCGAAGCACTAGGTAGAGGGACATGCGCAACGCCGGATGTTTGGAAGTCATGCACTGGCGTTAGCCATGGCAAATCAGGTGTTGAACGAACTTCTGTTTCTCCCGGTAAAGGAATATTCTCAACTTTCATTCTTTCAAAACCATCTTGAGTGGTGCTTGAAGACTTGAACACTTCACGGAATTGTTCAGTGTGAGCATGTGGTGCAGGATTGTTTCGAACTGATTCAGCTCCAATGCTACCCGAATCACCAGTGGATAAGGCTGCAATTGCTGAGTTGATCTCTTCGGGATTTACACTTTCAGTTGGGGCCAATATTGAGGCGACAATTCCTTGTGTATCTGAACTGACGAGAGGTTTTGTCTCAAAACCGAATTGGTCGACTTCTGTGGATGATGAAATGGTTGTGCTTGGCATTGATTCCATTGCCGCAAATTGCTCTTCAACAGTCATGGATTGAATCATTACAATTTCGGTTCGTTCACGGGAAGCCAAAAAGGAAGTGACGAAAAGGAGACCTCCAATGATAACAAGGATGATTTCTTCTGTTCCAAAACCATTTGAAAAGCCAAGTTTGAGAACAAAACTCACGAGGCATAAAATCCAGGTAATCATTCCCAATACGAGGGTCGCCGTAGCGATTCGAGGTGCTTTAGGGTCCATGGTAAATGTACCTAAAAGCCACCAACCTATGAGGGTTGTTAAGCGAGATAAGATTGTTCTGCGGCTCGAACGGTATTCTCCATCAGCATGGCAATTGTCATTGGCCCAACGCCGCCTGGAACTGGAGAAAGCCAAGATGCTTTGTTTGCAACATCGGGATGGACATCACCAGCAAGGCGCCAACCACGTTCTCGACTGCTGTCATCCACTCGATTAATTCCCACATCAACAACGACTGCACCTTCTTTAATCCAATCTGCAGTCACCATTTCTGGCCGTCCAACAGCGGCGATGACAATGTCTGCACTTGCACACAAAGCTGCAGTGTTTTTGGTACGTGAATGGGCAACGGTTACCGTTGAATCAACACCTTTGGCGCCGAGTAAGAGTGATTGTGGCATACCAACAATACGGGAACGGCCGAGAATAACGGCTGTTTTCCCTTCAGTCTCGATACCTGCCCATGATAACATTCGCATGACGCCGCTTGGAGTACACGGTAGCATTCCATCCAAACGCCCTTGAACCAATCGTCCAAGATTCTGAGGATGGAAACCATCGACATCCTTGGCAGGGTCAATTAAATCGGTCAAGGCTTCTTCATTCATGTGATTGGGCAAAGGTGATTGTACAAGGATTCCATGAAGACCAGTTTGCTCATTCAACGAGAGAATCGCTTCACGCACTTGATCTTCTGTCGAATCAGCAGACAATTCAATGTGCGTACTTTGGATACCAAGGCGTTCACATGCTCGAACTTTGGAACCGACATAGACATGACTAGCAGGGTCGTCACCGACTATGACAACAGCCAAATGGGGTTTGATACCCTTTTCCTTACATGCTGCGATTCGGATAAGGAGTTCCTCTTCGACTTCCGCTGCGCAGGCTTTGCCATCTAATCGTTGGGCCACCATGACTTACCCACTGAATCCTTGACTTTGAGGATTCGCTTTACAGAACTCCGCCACCAGCAAGATGTTCCGCTCCTTCTGTTGTAGCGAATAATCGCTCATCATCCTTGAACGATTTGAATTCAATTGCATTCCCTGAAGGGTCGTCGAGAAACATAGTCGCTTGCTCACCGACTTTTCCCGGATATCGGATATGCGGTTTGAGGCGGAATTCGATTCCTCGGTTCTCAAATTCATCTCGAAGTTCATGCCATTGAACGTAATCCATTACCAATCCAAAATGAAACGGTGGTACTTGTTTACCATCGATTCGCCCGTTATCGGTTTGGTCCGGCATAGAGCCTACGAGGTGTGCCACAATTTGGTGGCCATGGAAATTGAAATTGATCGTATGTCCAGTTCGCCGGCCGATAGAACAACCTAAGACATCGACATAGAATGATTCTGTATCTGCTAAATCACGTACTGGAAAGGCAAGATGAAATGGGCGCATAGAAATCCGTCCACTTGGAGGTTTATCGGAGTTCTCGCTAAAGCGAATGACAAGGAGCCTGCGGAGGGACTCGAACCCCCGGCCTTCGGATTACAAATCCGATGCACTACCAGCTATGCTACACAGGCGACGAACTGTCCCACACACTTACCCTTGATGAATGAAACGGATAGAATACAAGGAGATTCTATGATTCAAAGTCTCCGAAAGATGAACGAATCGAAGAGACAAGTCAAAGAACAGTGCCGTATTCGGAGAGGCATGAACCCTAATGCTGGTGATGGATTGCTCAACTCCTATGCACAGACAAAGGTAGGGAATGATACCATTTTTGGATGGTGGGGTCGATATCAAAAAGCCGTCGCTGAAGGTATTGATGCAGTCAATGGAACAATTGGTGCTTTACTCGAAGACGATGGCTCACTCGCCATAAACCAAGTTGTCGATGAAGCCATTCGAGTTGTACCTGCTGTTGAAATCGCCGCTTATGCGCCGTTGAAAGGGCTTCCTGCATTTCTTGATTTAGCTAAAACTCTAGCGCTTGGAGAACATCGAGGACCCCTGGACGAATTGGGAATTTCTATGACGGCTACAGCCACACCGGGCGGCTCTGGCGCACTGCATCTTGCTGCAGCAAATTTCGCCAATAGAGGCGAGAAAGTATTGCTTCGCGACCGACATTGGGGTCCCTTCAAAGGCTTCTTGTCCGGTTGTGACCTTGGAATCGAAACGTACCCACTCTTGCCATCGACACCGAATAGATTGCACCCATTTGTCGACATTGAAGGATTTCGAAATCAACTCGCATCACTTTGTTCATCACAGGATAAAGTGATGATTTGGCTAAACGATCCTGCGCATAATCCGACTGGACTCTCGTTGACTTCAGAAGGGCGTATGGCCTTTTTAGAAGCGGTCATGGAAAGTGCCTCTTCAAACGAGCATGTCGGGCATACCTTGCTGATTGATTCTGCATATCACTTGTATGCAGAGGACCCACATGGATGGGGACAAACAGTACGTGAAACAATTGAAGAAGGCTGGCCTTGGACCGAAAACTTACTGATTACATTCGCTGTTTCCCTCTCCAAATCCCATACCATCTATGGATTGCGTACCGGTGCTTTGGTGAGTATTCACCCTGACGCTGAAGTCATTGAAAAGATTGAAACCGTGATGGGCGTTACCGGTCGACAAACTTGGTCCGCTGCACCAAGAGTCGCACAGTACACCATCAGCGAGATGCATTCATCTGCTGAAGGTGGAGATGCTTGGGGCAAAGAGCGAGACCGATTGAAATCTCTCCTTGTGACCCGAAGAGACCTCTTCAAGGAATGTTGTGAAAAACTCAATGTTCCAATCAATCCAACCCATGATGGTTTCTTTGCTTGGTTAGAACATGATGACCCTGAAACAGTTGCTGAAAAATGTGCTGAACAGAATGTCTTCCTCGTCCCTCTTACAGGTGGCATTCGTATCGGATTATGTGCTGTTCCTTTAGGACATATTCCTCGTGTTGCCGAGGCTTTGGCTCAAGCACTTAAGTGAGGAATTATTATGCGAAACGTTCGTGAAAACTTTCTCATTGCGAGTATGATCTGTATACCTACTGGCGCATTCTTTAGCGTCGCAGGCATCTATGCCTTGGCGGGAACAATCGGTTTGAGTGGAGTCGTACTTTTTTTAATCGGAATGACGATGAAGTCAAACCAAGGCTTATCCTCGGAAGAGATCGCAAATTGGGCACCTGAATCAACTCAACTCCCCGATGCTGGACGGGTCATGTATCGCGTTGATGTCACGTTAGACGAACCGAAAAAATGTACGGTTCTTTGTGGTCCTTGTGGACATTTAGAATCTCTTGAAACGGATCGTCCTCTTGAATATACGTGCCCTGTCTGTTCAATTCTTCTCTGGGATGAAGAAGAATAACTGGCAAATCGAAGAAGTCAGAAAAAAGCCTCGTATGGACTGTTCCACTCCATAGAATTGAAGGGCATGAATCATTACGAACCAACATGGACGCAGACGCTTTGCTCAACCCTGAGCGTAGAATGTTACGCGTCATGCAGGAAAAAAGTGGACATGACTGGACACTTGCTGAAATCCTCAGTGCCTGTGAGTGGGTTGACCAAGCCGTTGCTGCTGGAGCAGGGCATGGCCTCAGTAATGCCGGCTTTGTCTCAACAACCGAAACCAGTTCAGCTATTGTTCGTCTTGCAGACGAAGGACAAAAAGCGAAGGACAATGGACTTCTTGAAGCTCGTATTTGGAAATGGATTTCAGATTCTGAGTCGCCGAGTATGGCAGATTTGCAATCACAATTTGAACGCCATGAGGCTGGACCTGGTGTCGGACTCTTGAAGCGACTCGGTGTTCAACTTGAAGGTGGAGTTTTTGTCGCTGCAGACCCTTCAGCTGTTGACACGGGTATCGAAGCACGTACCGCATTCATTCAGTCTTTACCAGCAGCATCGGAAGCAGTTGATGTGGACCTCATGGAACATTTCAAATCTCGACGCGGATTGATTGAATCGGTGATTTCAACCACCCGTACTTGGTCCATCACACCTCAAGGCCAATCCGTCAAAAGTGAGGCGTTAATCGAGAAGCAATCCATCAGTGAAATCACAACCGAGTTACTTCAATCTGAAGCTTGGAAAGATGCAGACTATCGACCCTTTGATGTAACTCTTGAATCGGCAACACCCCGTACTGGACGTAGCCATCCAATGCAGGCATTGATTGAACGTGTTCGGAGTATCTTCTTGGAAATGGGTTTTTCAGAACTGGTAGATGATTATGTTCAAACCGCGGGATGGAACATGGATGCATTGTTTATTCCTCAAGACCATCCTGCTCGTGAGATGCAAGATACCTTTTATCTCGAGGACCCAAAATCAATCGAACTTCCAAAGCACCTCACTGATGCGTGGGGAGCAATTCATGAACACGGTGGCGAAACTGGATCCGTAGGCTGGGGCGGAAAGTTTTCTGCAGAAACTTCCAAGAAAGGATTGCTGCGAACACATACCACGGTCAACACGATCCAATACCTTGCAGCAAATCCAAAAGAGGCTTGCCGTGTATTTTCAGTTGACCGAGTGTTCAGAAAGGAAGCAATAGACCGCACACACTTACCTGAATTCCATCAAATTGAAGGAATCATAATGGAGGAAGGAGCAAACCTGCAAATGCTTGTTACAACCCTCAAAACCTTCTATGCCAAGATGGGCTACCCTGAAGTTCGAGTTCGTCCTGCTTATTTCCCTTACACAGAACCGAGCCTTGAGATCGAAGTGAAATGGCGAGGAAAATGGCTTGAGTTGGGTGGGGCAGGAATATTCCGACCAGAAGTCACCGAACCGCTCGGAATTTCAACTCCAGTTCTTGCCTGGGGCATGGGTCTTGAACGATTGGCAATGTTGGTTCTTGGGCTTGATGATATCCGACAACTCTACATCTCAGATTTGGAGTGGTTGCGAAACCAACCAATCCTTTGACGGCGCTTGAAGTGAATGGCTATACCAGCCGATAGCCTATCTATTCATCAATCGAGTATTTAGGCAAAGAGAATTGAGGCGTGCTTGTAGTCCACCGTAAATCACGATATTAGGACTACCAACGGAACAGGATTTCAATGACTGACTTTCAATCTCTTGGTCTTTCAGAGACCTTACTTCGCGCTGTAAAATCGGAGGGTTATACCACTCCAACACCCGTACAAGAACAATCAATTCCACCTCTTTTAGAAGGGCGAGATGTATTGGGTGTAGCCCAGACTGGAACCGGAAAAACTGCAGCATTTGCACTACCAGTTCTCCAAATAATGAGTCGCAAGCAACCTCAAGGTAAGCGATTTATTCGAGCGTTAATTCTTTCACCAACCCGTGAACTTGCAGCTCAAATCGATGAACGTTTTGCTGCATACAGTGAACACATGGATGTCCGACATCGCGTCATCTTTGGAGGAGTGAACCAAAACCCACAAGTTCGTGCTTTACAAAAGGGATTGGACATTCTTGTGGCAACTCCTGGGCGCTTGTTAGACCTCATCGGCCAAGGTCACATTGATCTTGGAAGAGTTGAGTTTTTCGTTCTCGATGAGGCAGACAGGATGCTCGATATGGGATTCATTCGAGACATTGAGAAGGTCATCAAACTCTTGCCCAAGAAACGCCAAAACCTGTTATTTAGTGCGACAATGCCAAAATCGATTGCTAAACTTGCAGGAAGTTTCCTGAACAATGCCGTCATGGTCGATGTCAGTCCAAAAGAGTTGACTGTTGACCGAATTCAACAGAAAATTATGTTCCTGAGAAAAGCCGATAAGCGTCGCTTACTGGTTCAACTGATCAAAGATGAACGCGTCCAACGTGGCATTATCTTCACTCGAACAAAGCACGGTGCGAACCGATTGGTCAAGCAACTGGACCAAAGCAATATTTCAGCGGCTGCTATACACGGAAACAAAAGTCAAGGTGCCCGCACAAAGGCATTAGCCGGATTTAAAGATGGAACGATTCCAATACTTGTGGCAACTGATATTGCAAGTCGAGGAATCGACGTCGATGGAATTACCCACGTGTTCAATTATGATTTACCAAACGAACCTGAAAGCTATGTTCACCGAATTGGACGAACAGCACGTGCAGGTAAGAGCGGCATTGCATACGCTTTCTGCGACGACTCAGAAAGCGGCTACCTTGTTGGAATTCAGGAATTGATTGGAAAAGAGATTCCTGTTGATAGCAGCCATGAATTCCACTTTGTTGGTGCGATTCCAAAACCTGGCCAAAAAGCTGGAAAGATTAAAGAAAAGTCAAGTGCTAAAAAACGCCCACGTGACAACAATCGCAACCAAAACTCAGGTGGAAATTCACAGAGAAGTTCACGTCCTCAACAGAATAGCCGTGGCGGCGGAGGACGAAACAACAACTCTCGTTCGCAAAGACAAGGGGATTCCCGACAACGTCGAGATTGATGCGAACCTCAGCAGTAATTTGCTCTCATCTTTGAGCACTTTACCTGCACGATTTCCTGAGAGGGGCTTTCACTGAGTGTCCTCGTTCCGAATTGAGAAATTAAATTTGGGTCCTGTGCCTTCGACCTCGACAGAATCCTTCATGAAATCACGGATGGTATTGATATACGATTGTGTCTTCTTAAGCCCAGATTTGAGATTAAAGGCCTCTTTACCGGTCTCATCCCAATTGTTCGCACTTTGATATTCAATAATAGCCATTCCTAATTTTTGAGAATCGGTAGCTCCATCATGTATAAGTTGTAAGATGAAAGGCTTGAAATCCCATTCTTGGTGTCCATTTTGGACGGCATTGGGTGAAACGTTTGGTATCACCTTTTGTGACTTCTTTGGATTCAAGAATTGTGCGACCTTTTGAAAATAACGATCGACGTTCTCCTTGTAAAGTTCCTTTCCTTCAATGTATTCTGCTTGGCCTGTTCTTGATGAAATGTCTTCCAACATTCGTTGAATCATGAGATTTGAATCCATATCCAATGCTTGCTGAGAGATGGAGTTAAATTCACCATCTGTTGAAAAAGCACGCAAAATTGGCTTCAAGACCATACTTGTTCGACTTTTAGAAACGACTCCTGAGTCTTTGAGTGATTCAACACACTGTTTGTACGTCGAAAAACTATTGTAATTCGAAACAAACCAATTCACTGATTTAGCGAAGTCTTCGGGTTCCCGAGGGAGCCGCAATCCCTTATTTGCTGTATTCAAATAGGGCACTGATGGATAACGAGCGGTCTTACTTCCTGCATTTTTTGAACCAGAAAGAGCGGGTACTTTCTTAGAGGGTTGAGGTTTTGATTGACTCGCTGGTTTTTTCGTTGGTTTAGAATTCTTTTCTTTGTCTGACTTTTGGTTTTGTTTCGATTCTTTTTTCTTCTCGACTTGTTTTGTCGGCTTCGAGGCTTTGACCTTTGACTGACCTTTTCTGGTAGCAGAAAGTGGTGGAACTATTTTGAGAACTTCAGAAGCAGAATTTACGATCATCTTCGTTGGTGCTTTATTGGATGTAACCCAAACTGAAGACCAACCAGGGATTGCCTTGATTTTTTCAAGTAAATGAGTGAATCCTTTGTCTCCATGAAAACTAATGTATGCAACTCCAGTGATTCCCCGTTCAGAGAAATCCCTCACTGCTTCATAGGCATCCAAGGACATCATGATGTCGGCATTATTATCTCCAGAATCAGCCTGAACTAAACGGAAACCAGCGTTTCTGTATTTCTTACTTTCAACACTCTTCGCACTCCATTTCGAATAGGAATACATCTGTGTGGCATCACCGCCAAAGTGATTTTCGATTGATTCACGTATCGAATCCGGTTGTGCATGAGCGTTCTCCGCATCAACGTAAACCAGAGCAATTTGCTTATTCTCAGGAGGGGTCTCCTTTCTAAACCTGTCAAAGAGACCCATAGTAACACGAGATGTTACCACCGACGAATGATAAGGCTTTGCAACAGTGTACTACACTGGTTCTTGTGTTCGAAATCTGAAAGACCCGTCACTTCCAAATTATGTATCCGTTGAGTATTCAAAGATGTTTGCCAGGCATCAAGTGCCTTTTATCATTACATGAACGAATGAATGAAGGAATTCGTGTTACCAAATCAACCGGTCGAGTACGTACTCACTCGGAGTTGGTATGATGCGAAATCGTTACGATTATTGCTTCTTGATGACAAGACCGTTACCGTCTTTGTATGATTCTGTAACGATCATAATGATGTCAATCAATGCCCAAAGCCCACAGCCACCGAGAGTGAAGAGCTTGAGGATTCCTAGACCAATGCTTCCAGCATAAAATCGGTCGACTCCTAAACCGCCGACTAAAATAGCCAAAAGCAAAGTAGTCATCCAGTCTTTATCTGAGTTCATTGGCATTCCTTGTTGTGGCATTCCTTGTTGTGGCATTCCTTGTGCGGGCATTCCTTGTGGTTGCATATTGCCTCCTTAACGTATAAGATTATAACCATTTCGCAGGAAAAAAGACATTAACCGTGAAGGGAAGGGCCTTTTGATGAAGTGGCCGAGGGTAAATGCCGCATCGATTACCGCTGCAGTCACTGGTGGCGCATTAATTGTATCAGCCATTTTACCTCATGGAAGAGTCGACGGGCTGAGATTGTGCCCCATTTATCATCTCACAGGCCACCTGTGCCCATTTTGTGGCATGACACGTGGTTTTGTTGCCATTACACATTTCGACATCTCTGCCGCCCTTGATTTCAATCCAGGAACCCCGTTGGTTTACGCTGCTTTTGTCTATATGCTGTGGGGATCATTGCGAACACTACAGCGTGGTGAAACTGAATTAAAGCCTGTCAACAAAGGCTTGTATTACAGTTGGATTGTTCCAACCATCTTCGTGTTTTCGTTCATGTTCTACCAACGCGTCATCAAGGTTTGGCTGTTGTGAAACAATCAGTAATCGAAAGTGTGGGTTTCAAATTTGAAACTGAATGCCCGTGACCTTCTCGGTCATCTCCCAGAGTCGACGAGCAACGTCTTCATCTGCTGCACGGTCTGTAATTTTGGCTTTACCAGTCCAGCCTCTTGCCTCAAGAACGCCCACAGGACCCCAGTAACGGTGTAAAAGTGCATTGGATTCAGTGGCTGCATAAAGTGTTGGAGCAGCCCCCTTGACGGGTGCCATCCCTAACAGTGGATTCAGGATTCGCGCTATCGAGTGCCGTTGTAAATCAGTAGCTGAATAACCAGGATGACTACCGAGCGATTCGATATGGGAACCCGCCACTTTGAGACGGCGGTCAAGTTCGAGAGCAAACAGAAGATTTGCCAATTTACTTTGACTGTACATCCCCCACTTGTCGTACT